>Ga0255373_1083_pt1 | contig 19921 bp, 15 predicted proteins | sample ANMaggSeSYBR01E5_FD_182093 | JGI IMG/M metagenome (GOLD analysis project Ga0255373, IMG submission 182093) | Sediment cell enrichment communities from methane seep in Santa Monica Basin, California, United Staets - ANME aggregate JGI... | ecosystem: Environmental > Aquatic > Marine > Cold seeps >... | reverse complement strand
GGAGGATACTCTTGCCTATACTTCTCCCGAACAGACCGGCAGAATTAACCATAGAGTTGATTTTCCCAGTGACCTTTATTCGTTTGGGATTGTCTCCTATGAATTGCTGACCGGACGACTTCCTTTTTTTTCTACCGATCCACTCGAATTAATCCATTCCCACCTTGCGGAAGAGGCATTGCTCGTTCACGAATTAAATCCCGCTATTCCTTCTGCGATAGGTAAAATCATAGCCAAACAAATGCTCAAACAGCCTGAGAAACGTTACCAGGGCGCCACCGGGTTTCTGGCCGATCTCATGCGGTGCCGGGATGAATATGCGGCAAGAGGCGCGATCAGCGAATTTCCTTTAGGAATTTATGATCGTACCCATCGAGTTGCCTTTGTTTCAAAGATGGTGGGACGCGATATAGAAACTGAAATTATACTTGAGGAATATAATAAAGCAGCACAAGGTTTTTTCAACTCTCTATTCATATCAGGGCTTCCAGGCATTGGTAAAACCCGATTGATTCAAGCGCTTCAGAAACCTATCGTGGAACATAGGGGCTATTTTACATCAGGAAAGTTCGATGTTTATCAAAAGAATATTCCGTATAGCTCTATTATCCATGCTCTAAGAAATTTGGTGAGGACCTTTTTGACGGAAAGTAACGAAAGGGTTGTTTTATGGAAGCAAAAAATTATCAAAGCAGTTGGAAACAATGGCGCGGTGGTCATTGATGTGATACCGGAACTGGAGATCCTGATATGCCCACAACCGGAAGTTAAACCTCTTCCTCCTGTGGAATCAGGAAACCGTTTCCATGATGTCTTTGGCCGTTTTTTGACTTGCCTGGCCGCAGAAGAACATCCGCTTGTGCTTTTTATTGATGATCTTCAGTGGTGTGATATTGCTTCCTTTGATTTTCTTGCCAATATATTTGACAACTATAAGGAACATCAATACCTGTTTTTAATAGGAGCTTATCGGCATAATGAGGTTGATTCAAGCCATCCCCTGACTAAGTTATTGCAAAGCCTCAAAAAAGACACCAGACCCATGAAAGAAGTCAGGCTGGAACCACTTAAACCCGAGTACTGCCATGATATGGTCTCCTATATCCTTGGTTTGCCCCTTTCACAAGTCAAGGTTTTAGCCGATTTTATAGCCGAACTGACAGAAGGTAATCCTCTGTTTGTGAGCGAGATGCTGTCCTATTTATATAACGAAGATTTGCTCATTTTAAATGAAAACATGCAATGGCAATGGGATATGGATAAGATAGCTCGTTCTGACATGCCGGCCACAGTAGTATCGCTTTTTACCACGAAGATAAAAAAACTATCCGATGATACTTTTGAGCTGCTCGAATACTGCGCCTGCATGGGAAACCGTTTCATACCTGATGAAATTGCTTTGACAAGAGAAATTACGTTGCTTAAAACATTTGAAAAGTTAAAGCCGGCTTTAAGCCAGGGACTTTTAATAGAAAGCAAAGATCAATTGCAATTTGTTCATGACCGGGTACAGGAGGCAACTCTAACGCTGATAAAACCCGAAAGGAAGCGGCAGATACATTGGCAGATCGGAGAGTATCTCCTTTCCGCTGTGCCCAAAGGATCTGATCTGGAAAAACTGGATAACCTGTTTACCATTGTTGCTCACCTGCACTTAGGAAAAGAAAGTATCTTAGACAGAAATGTTGCCTACCGATTATCTGATATCAGCTATCATGCGGGCAACAAGGCCTTGGGTTCGCTGGCAACAGAAGCAGCCAATGAGTATTTTCGGCAAAGTCTTGAGGTCTTGCCGGATAACTGCTGGGAGGTACAATATGATAAGACATTTAAGATATAGCGGAAACTGGCAAAAACCGAGCTGATGTGCGGAAAATATGAAAACTCGGAAAAACTGCTCAATCAATTGCTTGAACGTGCCAAAACTGATTTGGACAAGGCCGAAGCACTGGCCGAACAGACAACTTCACTTTCATCTATAGGCAATTTTATAAAAGCAATTGAAACTGCTAACCGCGGGTTGGCATTTTTCGGAAAATCGATCCCGGATGATCCTGAGGTAGCGGAACAAAAACGTGAGCAATTGATGAATGAGATCGACTCTCAATATGCTGTTAACATTTGGGACGCTATTCTTGATATGCCGTTTACTAAGGAAAGGAAGAGTAAGATTGAATTGGCGTTTTACAGTGAACTTATCCCGGATTTATACATGTCAGGTCTGGTGCCACAGCTTTATCTTTCGGCAGTGCAGTCAACCCGGCACTGCCTGGAAGGCGGCATGGATGAATCAGTGATCTACTCTTTTTCCATGATGGGGCTTTATCTAGGGGAGCAAGAAAAATTTGATCAAGTCTTTCGATATGAAGATCTGGCTCTTAATTTGTGTGAAAAATACCCAAACACCTTTGGGGCCACCAGGGGGATGAACGGAGTTGCCTGGGTTACTATGCATACGCGGTATCATCCCGAAGAATTGGCTAAACATTGTCTGAAAGCGATCCAGTGCGGGAAGAACTGCGGTGATTTGTATAATGCGGGGCTTTCCTATGGACCCTTGATGTGGGGCCTTCAGGTGCAGGGAGCTAACCTGGCTGCAATCGAGGAATATGCCAAGGAATGTTTACAGTTTTCTCAAAAGTACCATTTATCCTTTTCCGTTGCTCTGGCCGAGGCCATGCAGGCGGGGTGGATTGCGCCGATGAAAAAAAATTATACGCCCGTCCCTATGGAGGAGAAGATTAGAAAATGGGAGAAGGAAAATCATATTGCCGCTGCAGGGAGCTATTATGTGCACATGGCTTTGACCCACTATTATTTCGGAGAGTATGAAAAGGCTGAAGAGTATTTATTTAAAGTCAGAAAGTATCTGAGAGGGCTTACCGACCATCTACTGAAGCGACAGTGGCATGTCTTTCAGGTACTGAATGCCCTCAGGCTGTATGCAAGGGGAAAAGTTTACAAAAGCAAAGAAAAATTATTATCTTATATTCAACCGCTTATCAAAAAGGTTGAAACCTGGGCTCAATACGGGCCAATGCTTAAACCTTATCTTGCTTTTATCCATGCAGAATTAGAAAGAGTTACCGGCGATTTCAGAAAAGCCAGAAGTCTCTATTTTGATGCTATAGCTGTTGCGCATGAACACCGATTTACTCTGCTGGAAGCTCACCTTAATGAATGCAGAGCCGAGCTTCTCAAGAACGCCGGCACAGGTACAGAGAGAGTTTACTTTGCCGAAGCAATCCGTCTGTATAAAAATTGCCATGCTGAACGTAAAGAAATCTTTCTCATGGAGAAATACCCGGAGTATTTAGAGGAAGAAGCTCCTACATACATGCCGGAAGAAGTAGAGCCGGTTAGCTATACACTTCCAAGTCTGGATGTTGACTACCTGATGAAATCCTCTCTTGCTATTTCAGCAGAGATCGACCCGGATGTCCTGTTGAAAAGAATTATGAATGTTGTTCTGGAGGCCTCGGGAGCCCAGCACGGGTATCTTTTGGTTGAAGAGGGCGAGAGTTTTATCGTTTGTGCTGAAAGTCACATCACTGAAAAAGGTGTGGTCCGAACCGTCAAATATGATTTTGAAGATGCAGTAGATATTTGTAAGGCGATCATCCGTTATGTGCATCGAACTAAAGAGATGCTGACCCTGAACAATGCTTCGAAAGAAGGTGAATTTAAGGACAATCCCGAGGTCCAGACCATGCGACTTCGCTCTGTGCTTTGTCTTCCCCTGATCAAACAGTCCGGTATAATCGGAATTCTATATCTCGAAAACCGTTTGTCTGATGAGGTTTTTACCTCGAAAAAAGCAAGAATGACCGAACTCCTATCCTCACAAGCAGCCATTGCTCTGGAAAACGCCCGACTATTAGATCAGATGAAAAAGACAGAAGAGCAAATTAAGGAATCCCTTAGTGAGAAAGAGATACTCCTTAGGGAAATTCATCATCGGGTTAAAAACAATTTACAGGTTATTTCCAGTCTGTTCAGGCTTCAATCCGCATATATTCGGGACGAACATGACATGGAAATATTCAAGGAAAGCCAAAGTCGTGTGAGGTCAATGGCACTAATCCATGAAAGACTGTATCAATCAAAGGACCTGGCAAAGATTGACTTTGCTGAATACACCAAAAAGCTTGTGACTCATTTGCTAAGTTTATATGCTATACATTCGGAGACCATTACTTTGGACATAAGTGTTGATGATGTCTTTCTGAGTATTGATATCGCCGTACCTTGCGGTTTGATTATAAATGAGCTTGTTTCAAATTGTTTGAAACACGCTTTCCCGGAGAGCACTAAAGGCAAAATACGTGTCGAACTTCGTATGACAGAGGATTTGCCCGTTCAAAACAAACGATCAAGTAAAATGGTTACATTAATTGTCAGCGATAATGGTGTAGGCTTCCAAAAAAAAATGGACTTTCGCAGCACAGAAACATTGGGTTTGGAATTAGTAACTACTTTAGTAAAACAGCTTAATGGTACCATTGAGCTTGATAGAAGTCGTGGAACAAAGTTTAAGATTACCTTCCCCTCATTGAGATTAAAAAGGTAAAGCAAAGGAGCCAGGGAGATGTCGAATTCACGAATTTTGATTGTTGAAGATGAAAGCATCATAGCCAAGGATATACAAAATACGTTAAACCGTTCAGGATATTCCGTTGTTGGTATCGCCTCTTCCGGTGAGGAAGCCATTAAAAAAGCAATGGAAATACATCCGGATTTAGTGCTGATGGATATCGTGCTTAAAGGGGCTATGGACGGTGTTGAAGCGGCTGAGCACATTCGTGATCATTTCGATATTCCAGTAGTCTATCTCACCGCTTATTCTGATGATACAACATTACAGCGTGCAAAAATAACTGAGCCATTTGGCTATATACTCAAACCTTTTCAGGAGAAAGAATTATATACGACCATTGAGATGGCCATTTACAAGCATACGACGCAAAGGAAATTAAAGGAAAGCGAACAATGGCTTGCCACCACACTCAAAAGTATAGGCGATGCCGTGATTGCCACCAATGTCAATAAATTAATAACATTTATGAATCCGGTAGCCGAGGCTTTGACGGGCTGGAAACAGGAAGAAGCTATAGGCAAACCTCTAAAAGATGTTTTCAAAGTTATAAATGAAAAAACCGGTAAACAGGCTGATGATCCTGTTGCAAAGGTACTCAGTGAAGGTGTTATTGTCGGGCTGGCAAACCATACGCTGTTGATAGCCAGGGACGGAACGAAAAGACCTGTTGATGACAGCGGTGCGCCTATCAGAGATGATAAAGGGAAAATTATTGGTATGGTTCTGGTCTTCCGCGATATAACCGAGCAAAAGAAAGCACAGGAGGCTTTACAAAGGAGCGAATTGAAATACCGTGAGCTTGTGCAGAATGCGAACAGCATTATTTTACGAATGGACTCTCAGGGTAATGTCACATTTTTCAACGAATTTGCCCAACAATTTTTCGGTTACACTGAAGATGAGATACTCGGCAAGAATGTTGTCGGCAGCATAGTGCCAAAAACTGATAGTGAACTGCGAAATCTTGCAGCAATGATCCGGGACATCGGGCTTAATCCTGAAGAATATGCTAATAATGAGAATGAAAACATGCGGAAAGATGGTGAAAGGATATGGGTTGCATGGACAAATAAGGCTATTTATGACAAGGATGGAAACATAGTAGAAATACTTTGCGTTGGTAATGATGTTACTGAGCGCAAGCTTCTTGAAAGGCAACTGCTTCAGGCTCTGAAGATGGAATCCATTGGGACTTTGGCCGGAGGCGTTGCCCACGACTTTAACAACCTGCTCATGGGGATACTTGGCAATGCATCCTTAATGCTGATGAATACCGATCCGGCAGATCCAAATCGCAACAGGCTGAAAAGCATAGAAAAACAGGTCGAAAACGGCTCTAAGCTAACTTCGCAGCTTTTAGGGTATGCGAGGAAGGGAAAATATGAACTAAAGCACATTAATCTGAACCAGTTGGTGAAAGATACTTCTGAGCTTTTCAGTAGAACCAGAAAGGATATTTCGATTTATTTGGAGCTATCGCCTGATCTTTTTGTAGCTGAAGCAGATAAAGGTCAGATCGAACAGGTTTTGTGGAACCTCTATGTTAATGCGGCGGATGCTATGCCTGGCGGAGGCGATTTTATTTTGAAAACCTTTAATACAGACCACAAGAATATGAAGGGCAGGCTATATGTCCCCAAGCCTGGCAGGTATGTTGTGCTGGCTGTTACCGATACCGGGGTGGGCATGGACAAAAAGATCCAGCAACGAATATTTGATCCGTTTTTTTCTACCAAAGATATGGGGCGAGGAACAGGTCTTGGTTTGGCCTCAGCCTATGGCATCATAAAGGGCCACGATGGATACATTGATGTAGAATCCAGGAAGGGTGAGGGTGCCACCTTCAGCATTTATTTGCCTGCATCAGAAAAAAAGATTGCAAAAGCCGCCAAGATTACAGAAAAGTTGTTAAAGGGAACCGAAACTGTTCTTTTGGTAGATGATGAAGAGATTATCTTAGATGTAGGGCGGGATTTACTGAAAGCAATGGGCTGTAGAGTGATCGCGGCCAGAGATGGACGTGAGGCAGTTGAGATGTATCAGAAGAATCAGGATGACATAGACATTGTCATTTTAGACATGATCATGCCTAATATAAGTGGTGGCGATACCTATGACCGTATGAAGGAGATCAAGCCGCATATAAAGGTACTTCTTTCAAGTGGCTACAGCATAGACGGTCAGGCGACTGATATATTAAACCGTGGCTGCAACGGATTTATTCAGAAGCCGTTCACTATAAATAAGCTGTCCGCAGCAATAAGACAAATTCTTGACAAGAAATTGATTTTTCGGCATTGACAAATGAAATTAAAGGGCTATTTTTATGTTTGAATTTTTAATTCGGATAATTTTGTTGAGTTTAACTAGTACCCGAACGAAAATTAGCAGTTTTTGTTCAGGCACTAACTACGCATAATTTAGGGAGGATATGATGTTTGAAGTTACAGAAGCAGCTTCAGTAAAAGTAGCTGACTATTTTAAAGGCAGAAATGTTGCACCTATTCGGATTTTTTTGAATGAGGGCGGTTGAGGAGGTCCTTCTTTATCAATGGCTCTGGATGAGTCCAAAGATACAGACAACATATATACCGTAGACGAGTTTCAGTATGTTGTTAACAAGGATTTCATGGAGAAGGTTAAACCTATAAAGGTTGATTTTACGACATTTGGATTTAAAGTTTCATCGGGAGTTGATTTTAGCGCAGGGTGCTCAAGCTGCAACACACCAGGAACCTGCTGTTCCTGAAATACATCTGAATAAAAAAAGGGCAATATTATTTTTTTAATATTGCCCTTTTTTATTGCTCAACTCAGGTTATAATGTGACTATTCACATAGTCAGGCTGAAGGGGACAGAAGAGTACGATTGCCGTACTTTAGCGGAAATATCTGATTCTTGCACCAAACATGGCCTCAAAATGTGCTTTTTCCTAACAGTCTTCAGCCTTCAGCCTATCCACCTGAGTAGTTACATTATAATAATCTAAAATGGCTTCACATAATCCTGGTATAGTAAAAGAATTTGCAACGATGTGAACGTCAAATCCAAGATTTTTTGCAGTATCAGCGGTTATGGGGCCAATGCAGGCAATGGTTATATCTTTCATCTGAGTCTCAAAAACATTGTCAGGTAAAATAGCTTTGAAGTTTTTTACAGTTGAAGAACTTGTAAATGTTATAAGATCTATTGTGTTTTCTTTAAGTCGTTTCAATAATAAATCGGCAGAATCCGGAACTTCTTTGGTATAATACGATGTTATCTCATCAACGATAGCCCCCATCTTTGTCAGCTCAACAGGAAGGATTGGCCTTGCATCCTTTGCGCGCGGAAGAAGTATCTTTTTTCCATTTACATCTTCATTGCTGAATGCCTCAATAATTGACTCAGCTCTGTAACTTTTGGGTACAATATCGCTTTTTAATCCAAAATTGAAAAGCCTTCTTTCTGTTGCGGGTCCTATTACCGCTGTATTTAATTTGCCTAATGCGCGTGCATCTTTACCTTTTGAAAAAAGTCGCTTGAAAAAGTAATTCACACCATTGACACTGGTAAAAATCAGCCAGTCATAAGAAGAAATATTTTCAATTGCCGCATCAAGGAGATTCCAGTCATCAGGCGGGACTACTTTTATTGTAGGGCATTCCAGACACTCCGCCCCAAAATCTGAGAGCAGTTTAACCAGGTCACTAGCCTGTTCCCGTGCTCGGGTTACTACAATTCTTTTTCCCATCAATGGTCGATTTTCAAACCAGTTCATTGTTTTTCTTAACTTAACAACATTTCCAACAACAGTGATGGCCGGCGGTTTAAGACCGACACTTTTTACACGTTCATTTATATTTTCAAGGGTTCCTGTAACAGAGAACTGTCTGGGCGTTGTTCCCCATCGAACAAGTGCAACCGGTGTATCAGAAGGCATGCCATAATTAATAAGCTGGCTTGTAATTTTTGGCAGGTTTTTAACTCCCATAAGAAAAACAATTGTTCCAATACCTTTTGCCAATGCCGACCAGTCGATATTAGACTCCTCTTTAGTTGGGTCCTCATGGCCGGTTACAAATGCAACCGTAGCCGTAAATTTTCTGTGAGTCAGAGGAATTCCGGCATATGCAGGAGCCGCTATTGCAGAAGTAACGCCGGGAACGACTTCAAAAGGAATGCCTTCTTTTATTAAAACTTCCGCTTCTTCTGCTCCACGTCCAAAAATAAAGGGATCACCGCCCTTTAATCGTGTTACAATAAAACCCTTGTTAGCCTTTTCGGCAATAAGAGAATTAATTTCATCCTGGGGCAGAGTATGATCTCCGCCTTTTTTTCCGACATAGATTATTTCAGCATTCTTTGAAGCGTAATTTAAAAGAACCGGTGAGGCGAGATAATCATATATTAGAACATCAGCTTGTTTAATACATTCCAGTCCTTTTACTGTAATCAATCCTGGATCGCCAGGACCCGCACCAACCAGATAGACTTTACCTTTCATAGTTTTCATTTGTTCCCGTTTTTGTAACAATTTTTCAAAGGGCTAAAGTGTCACCTGTTTTTATGTTTTCCAGTATTTTTTTGGCGCCCATAGAAATAAGACTATCAGCAAGTTTAACACCAATACTTTCGGATTGTTCAACAGCACCTGACAAGGTTTTCTTTAAAATGGTTTTTCCATCAATATCAGCAACAAGTCCGCTCAGAGTAAATATATTCTTTTCAATTTTACCATAGGCGGCTATAGGGACTTGACATCCTCCTTCCAGGCAGTTTGAAAAGGCCCGTTCACCAATAACGGCAGACCTTGTTTTTTGATGATCCAAAGCAGTAACTATTGGTTCTATTTCTGCATCGTTTTCTCTGATTTCAATACATAAAGCTCCCTGACCGACAGCCGGCAGCATTATGTTTTCATCAAGATATTCGGTTATTCTGCTTTCATAATTAAGGCGTTTAACGCCGGCGGCAGCCAGGATTGTTGCATCCATATTTTCTGTTTCGAGCTTCTTTAGGCGGGTATCAAGATTGCCCCTTAAAGGCAAAATAACGATATCAGGCCGTGCATGTTGTAGTTGGGCGGAGCGGCGAAGACTGCTGGTGCCGATTTTGCTGCCGCTTGTGAGTTCAGAGAAGAGAAGACCATTTTTAGAAATAAGAACATCATTGGGCGTTTCGCGCTTTGGCACTGCACCTATACACAGGCCTAGTGGTATTTCTGCGGGCATGTCTTTCATGCTGTGAACAGCAAGATCTATTCGCCCACCTAAAAGAGCCTCCTCAATTTCCTTTACAAAAAGTCCCTTGCCGCCGACCATGGCAAGGGGTACGTCCAGAATTTTGTCTCCTTTTGTCTTTATAATAAAGAGATCTACGGAAAGAGAAGGGTTTATAGATATTAGAGCGGATTTTACCCAGTTTGCCTGCCAGAGAGCCAGCTTGCTCCCTCTTGTTCCTATTTTAATGTTTTTCATTAAAGACCACAGCTCGAACAACTTGTTGCCGAGCATCCGCTGCATGATGAATCTGAAGCGGATGTTTTGGCGGTTTCACCTCCGCTTCCTTTGCTGACAAAGCCGCATGCAGATAAAACTCTGCCTACTTTTTTATTTTTGCATGCAGGGCAAATCGGCTCTTCTTTTCCAAAGACGAGGTACTCAAAATTTTTATTACAGTTATTACAATGATATTCATAAATAGGCATACTCATTTCTCCTAACTATCAAATCGAAAATTTTTAGCAGTTAGCTTTTAGCAATTAGCCTTTAGCTTAAAAAATCAAACAGATAACACATTCAGCTAATAGCTTTTTCACAAAACATATTAAGCATTAATGTTTTAAAATCAAGCAGATATTTTTTCAATCACACCAGTTGCGTAGGTTTTTAAGCGGCATAAGTCTATAGATTTAAATGATTGTGACCTTCCGAGGTATATCCTGAAAATTATTGAGGAAACAGAATTCTTTCAACAAGTTCGCAAAGAATATGAGCCAAAGTTATATGTGCCTCTTGAATTCTTGCAGTTGTGCCGGATTCAACTGAAAATACCAGATCAGCGCATTCAGCCAGTTTCCCGCCTTTTCCCGTCATTCCTATTGTTAAAAGTTCCATTTTTTTTGCTGTATTTATTGCTTTAATTATATTTTTCGAATTGCCGCTGGTACTGATACCGATAGCAATATCGTCCTTTTTGCCTATAGCCATTACCTGCTTGGCAAATATTTCATCAAAATGATAGTCATTGCCGATGCTTGTTATTATTGATGTGTCGGTTGTCAGGGCAATGGCAGGGAGAGGAGGGCGTTCAATTTGAAAACGGTTTACAAATTCCGCTGCAATATGCTGGGCATCTGCCGCGCTTCCACCATTGCCGAAAATAAGAATTTTGTGGCCCGAGGCAATATTCATGGCTATCATGTCAGCGCTTTTTATAATAAGATCTATATTGTTTTTAATAAACCTGTCTTTAATATCTATGCTTTGTTGCAGTATGTTCAGGACAATGTTTTTCATGATGAGCTGCCCGGCAAATTATTTAATTTGTCAATAAATTCAGTCGAGTCACAGCCTAGATCGTTTGCTTTTTGAAACTCTTTCATGGCATCTTCATATTGATTTTGTTTAAAATAAAGCTTTCCAAGCCTATGCCTGAACAGGCCGTTATCAGGAGAAATTTCGACACTTTGTCGGCAGAATATCATTGCAATTTCGGCGTTTTCGTTTTTTATATCAAAAAGATATCCGAGAGCTGAAAGAGAATCAGCATCATTGGGGTTAAGTTTTATGGCTTTTTTATAAGACGCCATCGCTTCATCAATCTTGTTGATTGCTTTATTGCAATCGCCGAGACAACGAAAAGCGGCTCCTGATTCAGCCTTTAAACCAACCGCTTTTTCTGTATGTTTCTTGCCTTTTTCCGGCTTGCCTGACTCAAGATAAATTTTCCCGAGTTGAAATTCCACCTCAAATACATCTTTTCCGAGGGCTTCAGCTTCAAGGAAGAGTTCCAGCGCTCTGTCTTTGTTATCCATTAACAGATTTACCAATCCTGAGTTGTATAGAGCCATGACTTCACTGGAGTCAAGCCAGGTAGCTGTTTCAAATTCTTCTTTTGCTTTTTCAAAAGAACCCAAAACACCGTAACAGACTCCCAGACTGTTATGAATATTCGCATTTAAAGGATCAAGCAGAAGCCCTGTTTTGAACTCATTTATTGCGCCATTAATGTCTCCTTTCTGATACAATTTATCACCGCTGATATTTAAACTCACAGCATCAAAGGCAACAGCGCTGTTTTGGCCAAAAAATGCAGCATGATCAAGTGCTTTCAGTGCATTATCCACTAGTTGGTGCTTATTAAAATTGGTTGTCGGATAAAATGCCATGCCTATGCTAACCGTTTCATTAAGAAGTTCTTCAACATCTTTTTGTACTTTATGGGCAAGCTCCATGCAGGAATCGTCATTTTTTTCAAAACAAAACCAGCCAAGCATATCATAGCCTATCTGACCCCACAGGCCCTTCTCATTCTTACAAATTGAGTCAATAATTTTTGCAAGTTTTACAAGCATCTTCGGTGCATTCTCTTTGCCGGATTTTTCGTTACTATTAAATATATTGTCAATACGGACAACCATAGCGCCGAATTTTAATGAAGAATTAAGCCTGGCAAGAGCATGGTCTATAAATTCTTTGCCTGTAAGCATACCGGGAAATTCATCTGAAAGACCAGTCTGGCTTGCAGAAAATTTAGCGTCATATTTAATACCGCTTTTAATGTCAGGGATTTTAGAATCTGTTTTATATAATAGAAATTGTCTGGCGGAATCCCTGTCAATATATACTTTTTGCTGACTTCCTGTCATTATAAAGCCTTTCCAGGCATTTTGCTTAAAGCGTTTTCAACAATCGAAAGCTCATCGTTATTTATGGTTCTGAGATCCATTATAAAATAGTCTTCTTCTATTCTTCCTATTATAGGGGGTGTGTTTTCCCGCATGTGTTTTTCAACAGCATTAACGGACATTCCATTGATTTTGATGCCCACACATATGCTGGGCAGCTCTAAAAGAGGTAGTGATCCACCACCGGCACGAGAAGAAAGCTTAAATAACTTAATAAACATATTTGAGTTTTCTATTTTTTTCAACATGCTTAAAAGCGTTTTTCCTTTTTTTTCGATATATTCAAGTGGAAGGGTTAACATTCGGAGGGTTGGGATATTTTCAATAGCTTTTTCCGGATCTCTGTACAGACGAAGGGTGCTCTCAAGAGCTGCAAGAGTCAGCTTGTCTATTCGCAGCGCACGGGTAAGAGGATTTTGTTTTATTTGATCAATGATATTTTTTTTACCCACTATTATTCCAGCCTGCGGGCCGCCAAGAAGCTTATCTCCGCTGAAAGTTACAACATCTGCTCCTGCTGATACGGATTCCTGGACAGTGGGTTCTTTTAACAGACCATATTTTGAAAAGTCTATAAAAGTTCCGCTGCCCAGATCTTCCATTACTGGAATCCTGTATTTTTTTCCAAGTTCAACCAGCTCCTTTAGAGAAACATCGGCAGTAAAACCAACTACACTATAATTACTTTTATGCACCTTTAATAAAAGACAGGTATCACTTTCAACAGCTCTTTCATAATCTCTAAGATGGGTACGATTTGTTGTTCCAACCTCCTTTAAAATCCCACCACTTTTTGCCATTACATCAGGAATTCTAAATGATCCACCGATTTCAACAAGCTCCCCTCTTGACACTATAACCTTTTTTTCTTTGGCTATTGTTTCTAAACAAAGCAGTACGGCAGCGGCATTGTTGTTTACGACCATTGCGGCCTCAGCACCGCTGATTTCACATAATATATCCTCAACCGCACTATATCGTGAACCGCGGATACCTTTTGACAGATCAAATTCAAGGTTGGAATACCTGCCGGCTATTTCTAAAAGATTTTCAACAGCATCAGCCGGAAGCAATGATCTCCCCAAATTTGTGTGAACTATAATACCGGTTGCATTAATAGTACGCTTAAGATTCAGTTGCATGATATCTTTTACGCTGTTTTTAATCTTTTCAAGTATTAAGCTTAAATCCGGACTTTCATCAATTATCTCTTTGCCTCCATTAATGATATCTGTACGAAGGCCTTCAACAACAGAACGCGCTGAACGGACAAGAACGGATTTTGGAATATTTGCAAAGAAAGGTTCATCCTTTGCATTTTCGAGAATAAAGTCAATGCCTGGAAGTCGTTGCAAAAGATCCTGTTGTTTTTTGCTTAACCTCATTATTTACCTGTAAAAAATTAGTCTAAGAAGATATTAAATTTAGGCATCCTTCATTCACCAGTTTACACTTTTTTCGAAAAAGCGTGTATTATCGAATTGAATGCCGATGTCGAAACTAGAAACTAGAAATTTGAAATTAGGTAACGCATCTACATCTTTGTATTTTTCCAATTTCCAATTTTACTGCCAAAATACAAGATCAACAAAGTGTAAACTACTTTTGACTTGTCGTGAAGGATGCCCAGATTTTATATATATCATTATAAAGTTAATAAGTTCAATATATTTCTTTTAATTCACACCCCTAATTCTTCTGACCACAGCGCTTTGAGCCGGATCATGATCCGGCTCAAAGCTTTTGACTTTTAAGGATGTCAGTTCGCTTACTCTCAGCCCCAGCGCCCAAAGCATGGATATAACAGAAAAGTTTCTTTTCACATGCCAGGTGGATTGATCCACAAATATAGACTTTCAAATAATTAATTTCACAAGGCCAGAAGGAGGAAGGGGTATTAGTTATACGTCAACGACTGATAACACAGTGAAATTATTTATCTGAAAGTCTATAGCAGCAGCTTCAGCGCTACCTTCTTTGATATTGGTTTTTGTTTCGATCTCTTATCTTTTTACGGATCACCGGCAAGGCCGGCAGCTACATCCACATATCCATTGAGCTTAAGGTAATGGAAAAATTGCCTCAGTGACCAAATCCTTGCTTTTTAACATGGATGGAAGGATTTTTATAATCGGCAAATCCTTGAAAGGTGATGATGTGTGATGGATTTGATTTTACACAGGCGAGCGGTTTTTAGAAAATCGTTGAATTGATTGAGTCTTATTGATAATGACTCAATAGACTTGTCTCTAAAACCCGATACTTTACAATGCTCGATAAAACCATTAATCTGTTTCTCAAGCATAGGGAAACCTCCTTTCGCTTAGGGGTTTGTGCTAAAAATCGGTTTCCTTTGAAAAGAAAAGTAAAAAAAGCAAGAAATAGCTTTTTGAAGCTTCCATACAAACAAAAAAATATAACGAATAAGGAGTGAATAGCGTAATATCTTATTCACTATTTTATTCAAGATTTGATACTACTCTTGCACCCAATGCGCTAAGACGAACAGAAAGATGTTAAACATTTCTAAGCATAGAATGAAGACCTGGGCCAAGGGAGCTTATGGATTTATTTAATGAGATATAGCGATATTGAAAATATCAATCTGGGGCATCGTCAGATTTCGTTTGGTTTTGAAAACAACCTGTCGCAAGAACAAAATGCTGTGATGGAATGTCTGGCAGATCAGATAAAACAGCACGGGCATGTTGTTTTGAGTGAATTTGTTCCCTATGTGAAAGAAACTCATGGTCTATCAGAGTTTAAACTTTTGCAGTATATTTTCTGGATAGCTCAGGATTTTAAAATTCAGTTCAGAATAAACAACAAAAATCTTGAGCCGTTTAAAGTTAAAAACCTTTTGCTTGACTCTATTGAGTTTAGCGAGCAATTATTGATTATTGCTGCGGAAACTGTTGATGATTCAATATTTCAGGGCGCAAAGAACCTATATCTGAAGATATCGGAAGAAGAAAACATTGACAACTGCGATCAGTATGAACTTGGGTGTTTTCTGGCAAAGAAAATCAGAAGTTGGCAAAAGAGTTTTCAATTATACAAGCCTTGCGCCCAAAAGAAGTATTTCCCGGGAGAGAAAGAAATTGACAGGTGGCTGTGTTTTATTGAAGAAATTTCAGCTAAACAGGATTCTTTTTCTCTGATCAGCGCTTTCTACAATAACAGTGCGCAAATCCTTAACTTGTATGCGCAAGAAAAAAGACTGACCAAATTTTATACCAAGCATCATGATTTCTGGACAACCCTGATTAAATCTGTTGAAGAATTCAGCGAGAATGAGCCTGAATTAAATAAGAATAATGAAGTTTTCGCAGATTTTGACAGACTGAAACAGATTCTGTCATCCCCTGCTCCGTATGACATGATTTCAGAAGCTTATGAATTGCTTGAAAAGGTTAAGAAGTTCAATGATATGATTGTCAAGGAAAAGACAGATCAATGCCGCATTGATGCATTGTTTGAGCTTGATCAGATGATTGAAAAAATGAAAGGTCTCCTTGATACTCATAACGCAGGCATGGATTTGCGAAACAAGTCGCTTTATTCTTTAAGGCAAATAAAAGCACGTGTCGAGAAGGCAGACAGTATTAATGCAGTCAATCTTTGCTTAAACGGTGCTGAATATATATTTGATGTTCTTCCGGAAAATGGTCAAGCCCATTTCACCACAATTTCTCCAACATCAAGGAACGGGGCCGCAATAACTTCCTCAAGTAGGCGCATAGATTTGGGATCGGGCAAAGGTAGCCTGAAGCTGTGATGCAAAGTTGGGGAAGTTATTGCGTTCCTAAGGTAAAAAAATAATGTTTTTTATAGATAAGCCATACGTCTCTGATTTTTTCAAAATGACTGTCAGAGATAATGCCATCCCTGTGGTCGGTACAGATATAGCAAAAAAGTTAGGTCTTTATAGTGGGACAAAAGTAATTAGTGAAGATAGAGCTATTGAAATAGCTCGAGAGTCAGATAATCTTATAGTCTATACTACATCTGAAAATTCAATAGGTTGGATAACGAAACATTTAGCTTTCATCAATCTTCCTGAAAAAATAGCGCTATTTAAAGACAAGTTGAAATTTCGAGAACTGATAAAATCTATCTTTCCAAACTTCTACTTCAAAAAGGTTCGTGTGGAAGATTTAAAAAAGGTTCTGTTTAATGAAATGCCACTACCATTTATCATTAAACCAACGGTTGGCTTTATGAGCATGGGAGTTTATAAGGTTTCAAATTTAGAGGAGTGGACTAATACAATTGATTCAATAATTGCAGAAATAGATCAAATTAAGGATTTATACCCCACTGAGGTGTTGGACACCAGTTCATTTATTATTGAACAATGTATTAATGGAGAGGAATTTGCTGTTGATGCATATTATAATTCGATTGGCAAACCAGTGATTCTAAGCATCCTTAAACATACTTTTTCTTCAGAGACCGATGTTAGTGACAGAGTTTACATTTCATCCAAAAAGATTATAGAAAGTAATCTTGAAGAATTTACTGCTTTTGTAGGAAAAATCGGCAATTTGGCCGGAGTAAAAAACTTTCCAGTACATATTGAGCTTAGACGAGACAAAGATGGTGCTTTATTGCCTATCGAAGTAAATCCGATGCGGTTTGGTGGTTGGTGTACTACCGCAGATATATCTTTTTGGGCATATGGATTTAACCCTTACTTATATTATTACTCACAAAAAAAACCAAATTGGCCTGAGGTTCTCAAAGGAAAAGAAGGAAAACTCTTTAGTATTATCGTGTTGGACAATTCGACCGGCATAGACGTAGATGAGATTACATCATTTAATTATGAAAAGTTACTTTCAAATTTTGAAAAGCCAATAGAGCTAAGAAAAATTGATTATAAAAAGTATCCTGTCTTTGGTTTCTTGTTCGCGGAAACCAGAGAAAACAATTTTGTTGAGCTTAAAAACATACTGGATTCAGACCTGAATGAATTTATATCAACAAAATAAAATAGCAATGGATGAACAGGGACTACGATTAGATATGAGAAACTCTGTTCTCTAATTTTTCATAAAAGAGTTTGAATCCATTTTTTGAACATAACATCCTGGATTTGATAGTTTTTATTTTTGTAAACAAAATCTTTCTTTATTAGCACGTCTAACGCCCTGGTAATTTGAGAACCGCTTTTTAAATCAACTGATTGAATAGCATTGGCGTAAAAAATTTCTTTACCATCTGTGGACACTATCAATTTAAGTGTCTTTTTCTGATTGGCTGTCAGCGATTCCCACAGGTTTAAGAATTCGTGATAATGTCTTTGAAGGATTTTATGTTCTATTTTATTTAAGGTTTCCGGTGAAATTTCCGGTTCATTCCATAAAAAATAAAGAAACTGTTGTACATACATGGGATGATTTTCACATCTGAAAATTACATCTTTAATTATCTCAGGCTCAAATTCGATATTCTTTTTAGAAAACAGCTTTTTTGCCCACGAAAAATAATAACCGGTTTCAATTTTATTGATAGGATAATATGCTGCCAATTTATAAAAAGCTCGATTTTTGTTATTAAAAATATCATTCAGGATGTGGCGCTGACTTCCACAGAAGATGTAGCATATATTCTGATGCAACTGGATATTCTTTCGTAATCTTTTTTCAAATCCTCTTTGTCCATAATTCGCAATTTCTTGAAATTCATCAAAAACCACAACTAATTTTTGTTTTTGGGATAATCTGTCGAGCAGCCCCATAATATTATCCAGCATTATCTCGTTATATCCGGAGTCAAAAGAGACGGATATTCCGGAAGGCGCACCAGATATCGGGTCAATAGACCACCCTAATTTAATATTTCTAACAGTATTTTTTAACAGGCTTACCAGCCTTTCGACTTTAGATTCTATCTGGCTTAAACTTGAAAGTATGGCTGCAACGAATTCTTTTTCGGAGAGAGTGCCATATAAATCAACATGTATTGTATTAATTTTAGGGCGTTTACGTTTAGCCTTTTTAAAAACTTCGAAAATCAAGGATGTCTTTCCATAACGTCTATGAGAGTATAAGAGAATGTTTTGAGAATTTATTATAAAACTCAACAAATCATCTTTTTCTTTTTGCCGGTTGCAGAAAGAGTCGCCCTCAACAATACTTGTATAACTAAAAGGATTTTCCATAATTCACCCCATGAGAGTAACTTAGTTAACAACAGATAAACGATTTTTGATAATAAGTTAGTAACTAATTGTGGATAATATATTCACTCGATGTGTATTGTCAATATCTTTTTTACTTTTGAAAACAACCTGTCGCAAGAACAACGCCCCCTTCTTGCTTTTTTTCGGATTTATAGATATGTTATTTATTAGAATTTTTAGAATCTGTAAACACAATTAATTAAGCTTGTTAGAATCCAACTGCGTGAAATATATATTTTACGAATTCAAGAGTAGAGCATTAAAAAGGAGCCTTGTACATTGCTTCGCAAATTAACCAAAGGAATAAACTTGTAGTTTATTGGGAGGTAACAATTTAGTCTGTTGAAAAAAATCTGACAGGATAACCCTCCAGAGGCGGGCAGGCAAGGATAAACTTGCAATCTGATCTTTTATACAAGCTTTAGAGGGAGGAATCAAAATGAATACACTTGAAATAGTAGAAAATGAGTACGATAGATCGTTTTCAGGCTATGGAGGCTCTTTGGGATTCGTTTATGGGAGAAAAACCCGAAATTGATTCCCCTGAATGGCATCAGGATATCCTCGAAGAGAGGAAAAGAAAGATCAAAAACGGTAAAGCAGAATTTATTTCTCTTGAAGAGTTAAGAGCGAGTCGTAAATCATGAGAAATAAAGATGTCGTTACATTGAAAGAGGTTGTTAATGACCTGAACGACGGAAAGGCTTTTTATGATCAAAGAGAAACCGGCGTTGGTGATTACTTTTGGGATAGTTTAATCGCTGATATCGAATCCCTAACCCGACTTTCGCACTTTGAAAAAATATACCAATATTCAATAGGTTATGACTACAGTCACTACAGACATCCTTCAAGTTTTGTTTAGGCCAGGTTTTTCTTTATCGGTAAATTTTTATAATCAATTCCGAGTTTGTCATAAACGTTTATATGGACTGCTTTTGGTGATAATTGGGCCGTAATCCAAGATAGGATTTTAAATCCCTGAATGCATTTTCTATACGTGTCAGCATTACATAAAGATTCCAAATCTCAGCCTGCTTCAGGCCTTTTCGATTTGTTTTCAAAAGATAATTACCGTCTAACTTTTTTCCCTTTTCCTGTATTTCATCTATTATAGCCCAAGTCAGAGTTGGTTTTTTTAAATGAATATTAATTTTCAAATAGTCAGATGTATATTTTTGATTAAACTCAGTTAGTTTTTTTGTAAGGGCAGGAAAGCTGATTTCATTCTTATCTGCTTTATCT
>Ga0255373_1082_pt1 | contig 19994 bp, 22 predicted proteins | sample ANMaggSeSYBR01E5_FD_182093 | JGI IMG/M metagenome (GOLD analysis project Ga0255373, IMG submission 182093) | Sediment cell enrichment communities from methane seep in Santa Monica Basin, California, United Staets - ANME aggregate JGI... | ecosystem: Environmental > Aquatic > Marine > Cold seeps >... | reverse complement strand
TGAAATATGTGGATTTCCATGTAGTTATGCACAAAATTTAAGGAAATTAAGATCTTAACTTCGTGTGTTGGAAACTCTCAGAATTTCATGGTGTCGTGAAAAGTTGATTTTGGGACAGCCTGCCAGACCTGAAATCAATTTACTTTACCTCCCATTTTACTTTACATCCTTTATTCCTTTATTAAAATGTTACATACTTTTTCTTTATGCCTTTTTGTAGTGATCAGGCTGCTTGACCCAAGTACCCCCTCTATCTCATTGATTATACGAAGTACATTGTTCTTAAGGGAATTTATGTCAAAGGTTCTTACTTTTAAAAACAGGTCATAGGGTTCCAGCAGTTCATATATCTCAAGTATATCTTCGATATTATTGAGTTTATTGATTATATTGATCCTCAGGCTTGAATCTATATTAAGGCCAATGAATGTGGTAATGTTAAGATCAAGTTTGGACGGGTCAGTTATTATTGTAAAATTCTCAATTATGCCTTCAGATTCAAGGTTCTTAATGCGTTTGTGGATGGTAGAAGTGGCAACTCCAAGTTCTTTTGCTATGTCGGTACTGTGCATCCGGCCATTCCTTGAAAGAAATTTAAGAATAAAAATATCCAATTCGTCCATAATTAAACAGAATATCTTACAGTACTACAATATAAAAATTTCGACAAATCAAGCAAAATCAAAAAAAATGGTGCAAAAAAAGTGATTAGTGAGTTTTATATTTTATATTTTATAAATATATAAAGTTTGCACTTTTTTTCCAGTAATAGAAAGCAAGTTTTATCATTTATCATATTAGATTAAGTCTGAATTATATGGATATATCCTCACATGAGTATTCGGAATAATACTTCATATGCTGCCAGAAGTAAAGATAATAGGCATGAATTACATTTAGAGTGCAGGTTGATAAAATGGAACTTGAAAAATTACGACACGGTACTGAACTATTAAAACGAGGGTTTGCTAAAATGCAAAAGGGCGGGGTCATCATGGATGTAACTAATCCGGAAGAGGCGCATATAGCAGAAGATGCAGGGGCTGTTGCGGTCATGGCCCTGCATATGGTTCCGGCCGATATCAGGAAAACTGGCGGAGTGGCACGGATGGCTGATCCGCAGATCATAGCCGAGATCATAGATTCGGTCACTATACCTGTTATGGCAAAGGCCCGTATCGGGCATTTTGTAGAAGCTGAGATATTAGAAGCGTTAGGCGCGGATATGATCGATGAGTCTGAAGTGCTCACACCGGCTGACGTTAAATATCATATAGACAAAAGGAATTTTACCATACCCTTTGTATGCGGAGCACGGAACCTGGGCGAAGCCCTGCGAAGGATACACGAAGGAGCGGCCATGATACGCACTAAAGGCGAGGCAGGTACTGGTGATGTGAGCGAAGCTGTGCGGCACATGCGCCTTATCAAAGAGCAGATTGGTAAATTAAAAGGCATGGACCTTCAGGAAATGGAACGGGTAGCCCGTGAAATTGAGGCTCCAATCGAACTGGTTGTGGATACTGCCCAACGACAGCGCCTTCCAGTAGTGAACTTTGCAGCCGGGGGTGTTGCCACTCCTGCAGATGCGGCATTGATGATGAAGCTTGGTGTTGATGGTGTTTTCGTTGGCAGTGGGATATTCAAATCCGAGAAACCGGCCACTATGGCCTCGGCCATTGTAGAAGCTGTTAATAATTTTGACAATCCGGGTGTACTGGCCGAGATTTCAAAGGGTCTGGGCGACCAGATGAAAGGTATCAGTATAAGCAGCATTCCCGAACAGGAAATACTGCAGACCCGAGGGTGGTAATTACCACCCATTTTGCTTTTTTTAGCGTATTGTGAAGGTATATACTTTCCTGCAGGCTTAGAAAAAGCGAACGAAGTGAGCGTTTTCTTGATCCTGTTTTGATCAAATGTAAATAAACCAGGATATCCTTTTCATACGATGACTGTAGAAAAAATCGACAACTATTTAAGGCATAATACATGTTGGCTTTTTAGAGCGTAATGTATAAAGTAATGGTATGAATATCATGAAATGTAAAATCGAAAAACGTGATGAACACAAATCTTCCCTGTTGGTCGATAAGAAAAACATTGACAAAAGCTGGGAAGATGAATTGAGCCAGTGGATAATCGAAGAGTTCTACTCTCCATACCAGGCATCCTGAAGTATATTTTGGGATTCAATTATTTGACATTATATAAATTAACCACAATTGATGGCGATATATCTTGGAATTAAAAGGAATATGCAGTATATGTCACCATTCGGCTACAATGTATACATGCCAGTTATGTGGCCGTCTCGTATGTAGCAATTGCTTTGATGCTACAAGGGGAGTCTGTGTCCAGTGCAAAGGTGGGGCCGGGCTGGGTTCTGTAGATACTGTACTTAGTGGATGATGTTACCCTTCTATCGAATAAGCAGGTTATTCGTTTTCCAGTTTACCTTCTCCTTCCTTAATGGTTCTGGAGAACCTCGATGAGATTGAATTTTTAATGGTATCTAACATTAACTCTTTACTTTTGACATTATTGCTATTTTTGGTAATTACACTAAACAGCCCCAGTGGAATGGTAATGGATGCATACGACGAATTGCCGATTATATTACCACAGTGTCCGAATGCTTTTTTAAATACCTGTGTAAGGTTGATCTCGATATTGTTGGATACTGCATATACGTATATATTGGAAGTGTCCACTGCATAGACAAGGGCGGTAGATATCCCCTCAAGGTCAAGCATATATTTGCATACCTTTGGCAGGGTACCAGGGTCTTTGATATAACCGGTATTGGTCAAAAGGTATGTACTTTTTATCTCCCTGTTATTCAGTGCTTTTGAAAGATCATTAAATGTCTCGGATTTTACAGCTGGTTTCTCTAATTTCAGGAGCAGGTCATGGTCCATGTGTTCAAGTACAAAGAGGTATGCTTCAAGTCCGTGTTTATTCAGGTTGGTTAAAAAAGTCCTGGTTCTGTCCCTGATCGCGAACAGGAAAATGGTTGCTATGGTACTGTCTATTGGTACCTTCAGGCTTCTGAAGTACTGGACCATGATGGTGGAAGTTGTTTCAACATTTGCCCTTATATCTTTATAATGGCATTTGATATCCTTATTCGCCATCCTGGAATGCGAAATGATTATCGCAGGGATGTCAATTAAAGCACTGACATCTTCAGGCAGTTCACTTGGGACTACATCCACCAAAGCAAGTGTGCCTGATAATTCATCTGTTATCACATCAGGCAAAGGTTCTATACCAGATCCCATTATATTTAGCAGGCCCTTATGGTGCACGGTGCCGGAATAATAGCATTTTGCATTGATATGATAATGTTCTGCAATCCTTGCAAGAGCATAGGCACTTGCAAGAGAATCTACAGTAGGGTTTTTCCTGATAAGTATTGTCAGTCCGTCTTGTGTTCTTTTAAATATGGACTTGAGTTTCCTGCGCTTAAAAAATCCCAGCTTTTTCACAATATGTCACGTCCAATAAAACCAGACTTCTATTAATGAAGCTCTACTAATAAACTTCTATTATAAACTTCCACTAATATCATAGTATGGTATATGAAATTTATACGTATCGGTATATTTACATGCCCCATTTTCGATACATTCAAACCAATTTCCATATCGGGTGACCTTCCACAGGTTCGATCCCCATGTCTGCCACGCTTTCTGATATCATGATATCAGCCATGGCTGCCATTGGGAATGTATATCGCGCATTTTCGATTGGGCCGTACAGTATGAAGTCCCCGGCTGCCATCTGCTGGATACCAGTGGATGCAATATCACATATCCTGTAAATTAGTTTATCTTCTTCCCCCATATTTCGAAGCCAGTTCCATGCAGACGGGGCATTATGGATACCTGAACCTACTGGAATGCCCCATTTTGCCTTGGCAGCAATGGTCATCCGAAGCGCTACTCCGGCACCGTTTCCCATTGGAGTAATGCTGGGGTCGATGAGCTTCTTCCTGATGCCACATTCATCTGCTGTCTCAAGCAGACCATGGGGCAGAACCTTTCCGCCGTTCTCCAAAAGTTCCATACGCCCGCCCAGGCTTGAATCCATTGCATTGAAGCCCAGGATGATGGCAGTATCCATGTCAGATAAAGTCAGTGCCTCGATCTCTTCTTCTGTCACTGCCATATTCAGGCTGTTGTAAATGGTCTTATCTGCCAGTCCGATCTCACTGACATAACTGGCTGCAGCCATTCGTACACGGCTTTCAGTAGAATCAATTAAAAGGGGCGCATCGGTTACATTGCTCACAAAGTCCAGGTAGCGCATTGCTGCCTCGGTACTCTCTGCATAGATGTGCACCATGCATGGATTGCCTGTTTCATCAGAGAGTTCCTGCTGCCGGTTGATTATTTTCTCGGCAGAGGGCTTATCAAAGATACCTTTCCCAGGGTCCAGGACTATGCTGTGTTTGTTGTAGAAGATGGTCCCTGCCAGTACTGTCGGGTATTCGCCGGGCTGGCCACCAATCTTGATATTAGCGATATTTACGATATCCTGCACTTTCTGGAATGTGAACATATTGATCAGTCCTGTTTTTTTGTTTCAGGTCTCGGCAAATATGACCCCTGATGTTGAGTCCATCAGGATTCCGGGAGCTATCATCATGTCCCCGCCTATGATCTCACGATTAATCTTTTGTTTCTTCTTCCTGGTTTCAATGACCATCGGCGGTTCCGGGAAGGGGTTGCCCCTTGACCGGTATTCATTGATCAACTCCTGTATCTTATTTGTCTCAACAAGTCCGCGCCTGTCAATTAGTTCCACCTGCTGCCTGAATCGTTCAATGGCCTCTGCCGGGATGTTCTCTATAAAAGGAATTGCACCGTCCGATCCGATTATCCTGCCCTGTTCATCTATACCGTTATGGTGTATTGCAAGAAGTGTATTGCCTGAAAGGTGTCCCCTTGACTCGTTGCCACATACTAAGATGTACCTGATATTGGAATTTGAAATAGTATTGATAATGATCTTCTCAATACCCAGGTTCTCTGTCTTGCAGCTGCCTACCATACATGCACCAGGGAACGGGTCCATGTCACTGGCAAGGGTGGCTACACAAATCCGCGAGCGGGGGTCGACCACTGTATAATCACCCCGTACAGGTGGCCATTCTTTAGCGATGGTGTCATCCGACATTCTTGTACTCTCATTGTTTTTCAGTTATTTAATGGCTTATGTTGTGATTGTTTATCGTAGATATGTTTTTTTATTATAAATTGTAAATATTTTTGGGTTATGATTTTACAGGTGAGTGCATCAGTGTTCGTATATTCGTGATGGTCGTCATACCGTCGTCATACTGGTGTCATTCTTTTAGGGTGGTATCAGCAAAGGCAGAGGCACGATAGAATACCTTGCGGACCAGAGCAGCTGGAAAATATACAACTATAAAAGATACAGTACTATGTTACTGTGTCCGCTGATGTGCCCAGAAACGAAACAAGGGATATGGGCAGTATGTGGTTTTTTTATCCTTTAGCTGCGGTCTTTTCTCGCAAGTGCGGAAGCTATCATAATAGCCTTAGTGTAATGCCCGCCTACCCGGCTGGAATCCACGAATACCTTATCCATCAACACAACCGCACCATATCCGTACCCACCGGCAACCAGAACCAAAGTCCTGAAAATAAGGTTCCCTGATACACCGTCCGGGGCAAGTATAAAGTTAGCCTCACCCACTGCATCCTCGATAAGTATGCCGTAGTGTCGTACATCATAGCCTTCTTCTAGGGCTTTGCGGGTGACAAACTCAGCATCGTCCAGCGTCTTATCCACATACGGGTCCCGCCCCTTATCCTCGAACCGCCCGCCAGAAAGTATCGCTATCCTTGGCTCCACACCAAGCCTCCTGATGTGCTCTGCCCCGCGCCTGATAAACTCAAGTTTACCCTCAACAGTGCTCCCTTCATCAATACCCACCGGAGCCAGGAACAGCGGAATCCCGTCCGGGGTTTCAAGCAGTGCCACCCGGTAGAGGCTTTTTGTACCCAGCCTTTCTTTGAGATAAGACAGCGTGGACGTGGCTGACAGGGTGCCGCGAACAGCTGCATCCACATCCCCTGTGGCAAGCATGTCAACTATGGTCTTGGCAGCCTCATTAGAATGTACCACTTCCAGGTCTGTACCTATTTCATGAATCTCACTGCTGTTCCCAACCAGCACCACCTCTGCGAATTCACCTGCCAGAACCGCACTATGTAGGAGTTTGGAACTTACACTGCCTATACCCAGGGCAACCCGGGCATGGTTCTCCACCGCCTTTTTCTCAATTCTTGAGATTATTTCGCTCATGCTCACACCATGATATGGTTATTTTTCGTCAATACTGCACATTGCTGCCGGCTCTTCTTGAGCCTTTTCCTCGTACCCGGCACCGGGCAGGAATTTGCCGCGTCCTTTTTTGGCATGGATACCTTCATCCCATATCACCTCGCCTCCTGATATGGTCATTACAGGGAATATAGCTTCCATACCTTCGTAGGGACTCCAGCCTGCCTTGCTGTGCAGCTTATCAGCATCGACCTCTGATATATTTGCAGTATCCACAAGCACCAGGTCGGCATCGAACCCTTTCCAGATGGCGCCCTTCCTGTGGTTTGTCAGTCCGAATATCATTGCCGGATTGGTGCACATGACCTCAACCATCCTTGACAGAGGGATAAGATTGCGCCTCACCGCCAGCAGCATCAATGGTAGCATGGTCTCAACACCGGGCACACCTGCAGGTGATGACCAGATATCTGTCTGCTTCTCTGCTTCGGTATGGGGGGCATGGTCGGAGGCCACGATATCAATAGTACCATCGTTCAAGCCATTCCACAGGTACTGTAGACTGCGCCTTTTCCGAAGAGGTGGGTTCATCTTGCCAAGTGTGCCCAGCCGGTCGTAATCCTTATTTGACAGGAACAGGTGGTGCGGTGCAGCCTCAGCTGTGATCGTGCCGCCACAATCCCCGGAATCCCCATAATCTCCACATTTAGCACCCCTGATGAGGCCAACAGCTTCCCGGGTGCTGATGTGGCACAAGTGTGCTTTTGCATTGAAAGCCATAACATCTTCAATAGAATTGGCAACTGCTACTGCTTCTGACAAATTCGGGCGGCTCTTTGAATAAGACTCGGGCTCCAGGTTTCCCTTTGTTAATTTGCCATATGATTCGAGTATCTCCTGGTCTTCTGCATGGATACATGCCAGAGCATCCAGATCGCGGGTGATCTGCAATGCTGCAGTCATGTGGTCACGCTCCACTGTCATAGAACCTGTGCTCTCACCAAGGAATATCTCACCAAATGCCGAGCAGCCTGCCTTCCATAATGAAGCAAGCTCATCCAGGTTATCCTTTACCCCGGCATTGATCCCGAAATCTATTATGGATCTGGAAGAGGCAAGTTCCCGTTTTGCCTTGAAAGTACCCTCATCCAGTGTAGGGGGTATGGTGTTGGGATGATCTATCACTGTGGTCACCCCGCCGGCAGCAGCTGAACATGAACCTGAGTACCAGTCCTCCTTGTGGCTCATACCCGGTTCCCTGAAATGAACGTGGACATCGATAATGCCGGGAAGTACCAGCATATTGTCTGCATTGATAACAAGATCGAAATCATTTTTGGGTATGATCTTTGCAATCTCGGCAACCTTCCCGTCTTCAATAGCCAGCTCTGCTTCATGTATCTGTCCCTGGTAAAAGATGCGGGCGTTTTTGATTATTGTGTCAGGCATTGTGGTTGTATATGTAATTGATATAATATTAATCCTGATGTAAGGAGTTGCCTATATATGACTATATATTTTATGTAGAAAATATTTAGATACTTTGGCAGTAAACACAAATCGAAAAATATCTATGGTATTTTGTAACAAGATATTAAGATGAAAGAGCATATCTATGGAACATATCTATAGAACATATTTTGAGTATCTGACATGGTGAAAATATGGTGGATAAAGCACAAACAGATGTTGATAACATAATCAGGGATATTATCCGGGATATTAAGGAAATGGGGCAGCGTACCAAGCTTTCCATTGACCGAACCGTCACTTCCCTAAAGGAGCAGGAGACTGGCCTGGCAGATAAGGTCATTGAAATGAACAGAGAGATCGATGAATTCGGTGATGTTGTTGAGGATAAGTGCACCAGGACCATGACAATAAAAGTGTCACCAACCCAACTCAGGATGCTAAAGGGCACCCTGAAGATGATTATCGACCTTAAAAGTATAAGCGGGCTGGCAGTTGAAATTGCGTACATCACCAAGGCCACTGAAGGTTCACCACACATTAAACCACTGGTGGATATACCAAGGATGTCTGATATCCTGCAGGAAATGCTGGACGGTAGTATTGAAGCCCTGGAAAAGCAGGATGTAGAACTGGCAAAGGATATAGCTTCCAGGGACGAGGAAGTTGATGCACTGTTCGACCAGGTCAGGCGGGAACTAATCACTTACATGATCGAAGACCCAAAAAAGATAGCCAATGCATCACATCTTACATTTGCGTCACGATACCTGGAACGTATGGGCGACCACATAAACAACCTATGTGAAAGGGTTGTGTACATGGTAACCGGAGAAAAGCAGGACCTGAACAAACGGGGTTAAGATATGGATATTTTCGATCCGATCATACTGTTAGTGTTAGTAGCCGGTCTGTATATGGCATGGAACATCGGTGCCAACGACCTGGCCAATTCAATGGGCACTTCGGTTGGTACAGGTGCATTATCGCTCAAACAGGTAGTAATTATAGCAGGCACACTTGAACTGGTCGGTGCGCTCGCATTCGGCGACAGGGTCACAACCAAGATCGCAAAGGGTATTGTACCCATTGAAGATATTATAAGCGTTGACCCGAACATTGTAATAATCGGTTCCCTGGCTGCTATACTTGCTGCGAGTTTCTGGATCACATTTGCCACCTTCTACCATATGCCCGTTTCCACGACCCATGCAATCGTGGGCGCAATAACAGGTTTTGGACTGGTTGCTACCATGTTTGTTGATACCTTCACCATTGACCAGATACAATGGATCGTGCTTGGAAAGATAGTAATCTCCTGGATCACATCTCCACTTATCGGGGCCTTGATGGCATTTATCATATTCACGATTATACGCATTTTCCTGCTGGCACGTGTGGATGACCCCTACAAGCTGGAAAAGAAATTCGGGTATCTCCAGATACTGTCTGCCTGTTTTGTGGCACTTGCCCACGGATCAAATGATGTTGCCAATGCCATAGGCCCGCTGTCTGCAGCCCTGTCTGCTGCCAATATTACCGAGTACGGCGTCATCCCTGTATGGGTACTGGCCATCGGCGGTATCGGCATCGTGATCGGTCTTGGGACCTGGGGCTGGAAGGTTATTGAAACAGTCGGCAGCAGCATAACCGAACTGACGCCTACAAGGGGTTTTTCAGCCGAGTTTGCCACGGCCGTGGTGGTCTTCGGTCATTCCTACAGTGCATTACCCATATCCACTACCCATACCCTGGTTGGGGCAGTTGTGGGTGTGGGACTGGCGGGTGGTCTCGCAGCGGTTGATTTAAGTGTTATCAAGAAAATAATCTTATCCTGGGTAATCACGGTGCCAGTGGCCGCCCTGACATCAGGATTGATATTTATAATATTAATGAAGGTGCTATAATGCCAATTGAGTATATTCGTTCTGTTCTTGGAATCTTCGGGGAATCACCTTTCAAACCTGTTCATACGCATGCAGAGAAAGGAGGGGAGGCTGTGCAAAAGCTGCAGCAGTCGGTAAAAGCCTATTGCAAAGGCGATTATATGGCAGTGCATACATTTGACACTGAAATATCTGCTATAGAATATGAGGCTGATATAATCAAACAGACCATACGCAAACTTATACCCAGTTCCATGATGCTGCCGGTAGATCCTAATGACCTGCTTTCTTTCCTGAAACCCCAGGACTCGATCGCAGATAATGCCCATCATACTGCCCACTGGCTTACCCTAAGGGAGACCGAACTTCATCCTGAGATCAAGGAAGGGGTGCTTGAGTTGATGGAGCGTATTGTCAAAACTGTTGATGCCTATGAGGATATGGTGAATGATATTGCCAAACTGCTTGAAACATCTTTCAGTAAAAAGGAAATTAAGAGAATACTCAAAAAAGTCCCCATTGTCGAGGAACTGGAACATGAGACTGATATTACCAAGAAACAACTCCAGGCCACGGTCTTCAAATACGAGGACGAACTTGGCGGTACTGGCGTGTTCTATTTGATAAGTCTGTTGCGGGATATGGGCAACATTGCTGATAGTGCCAGTAAGGCGGCAGACCGCCTAAGGACGATGATCTTACGAAGATGAATGAAAAATTAGATTATTTAACTGAATTTGAGCCGGCCTATATGGAACTGGTCAATAGTGGTGAGATTGACAACCGTATCGAAAAGCTGTTTTCGAAACTTGAGCAGTGTGATATCTGTCCCAGGAATTGCGGTGTGAACAGGCTTGATGGCGAGATCGGGTACTGCCAGGCCGGTGCTGAACTGGTGGTGTCTTCGATTCAGCCCCATTTCTGGGAGGAAGCTCCCCTGGCTGGAATTGGAGGTTCTGGTACTGTGTTCCTAGCCAATTGTAATCTGCGATGTGTGTACTGCCAGAATTATGATATCAGCCATGATGGCAGGGGGAATACAATCACCGAAGAGCAACTGGCAGAAAGCATGCTCTGGCTCCAGCGTATCGGCTGCCACAATATCAATCTTGTTACTCCTACCCATTACACGCCCCATATTGTAAAGGCCGTGGCTATTGCAGCCAGAAAGGGTTTGAGACTGCCTATTGTGTACAATTGTAGTGGTTACGAGGATGCCAGGACCCTGAAACTGCTTGACGGTATTGTGGATATCTACATGCCTGATATCAAGTATGGAGGCACTGAGAGTGCGAAGCTGTACAGCGATGCCCCTGATTATTTCGAGGTGTGCAGGCAGGCGGTGCGTGAGATGTACAGGCAGGTGGGCGACCTTGTGATCGATCGGACTATTGCCTGGCACGGGCTCCTGATACGTCACCTGGTACTTCCCAATAACAGGGCTGATAGCCTGCAGGTGCTGGAGTTCATTGCAAATGAAATATCAAGGGAGAGTTATGTGAATATTATGCTCCAGTACAAGCCCGCATATCGTGCATTGGAATTTGAGGATATTGACAGGACTGTGTACATTGAGGAATATTATAATGTGTTGGATATAGCCAGGGGATTGGGGCTGCATAGGGGATTTCCTAACGAGTGAACTGCCTGGCAGGGAAGTATCCAATGATTGTATATGATGTACACGAATTTTAGCAATAAATTGTGACCAGTTTTTACTCAGGGACACGAGCCAGGCTGGAGACTATATTTATCAATAATATTTTAAACACACTACTCATTATGAGAATCATAATATGTGTAGTTCCGGATGTTTAGAATTTAGAAAAACTTAAATATATATATACTAAGAAATAGTATGACTTTATTATTCAATATTTATATAATAGGAGGAATAAAAGTTATGAAAATAATTAATGCTAAATTATCCATTATCGCATTAATTCTTCTGGTGCTCATTACCGCAGGTTGTACAGATACGTCTGAAGAAGGTACGCCTGAATACATCAACATCGGACTTGTAGCACCGCTTAGCGGTGGTGCTTCTGATATAGGTAATGACATGAAACAGGCTGCTGTCCTGGCAGTAGAAGAGATCAATGCAGATGGTGGAGTGTATGTAGAAGAATATGGAGTAAAAATACCACTGAAATTGGTAGAAGGGGATACACAAACTTCACCAACCGAAGGTGTAACTGCTGTGGAGCGATTGATCACAAGCGAGAATGTAGTAGTACTTGTGGGCGGTTTCTCCAGCGGTGTCACTCTGGCCAACCAGGTACCAGCCGCCGGTAAGGTGCCGTACATTATCACAGGTGCGTCCAGTTCCCAGGTTACAAGAAGAACAGAGATCGATACCAGTTATTTCTTCCATTACTGCTCAACCACGGACGACTATTCGCAGCCCATCCTGCAGTTCTTTGTGGACGAACTTAAACCAATGGTTGCCGCAGAAAGGGACCTGAAACTGGCTTTGATATACAGGGACGATGCCTATGGAAAAGGTGTTATCGAATCCAGTGTGGCATATATTGAGGATAACAGCATGCCAATAGAATTAGTGGCTAAGGAGAAGTATCCCACAGATGAAACTGATTTCCACACATACCTTACCAAGATAGCAGAAGCAAAACCAGATGCAGTTTACACAGTTGGTTTTGTGAAGGACACATCCAGTGTCTATATCCAGGGACAGAGGGATGTAGGTCTTAATACGCTTTACATGGCAGTGGAATGTAACGAGGACCCTGCATTCTATGAACTCCTGGGCGAATGGGGCGATGGCCAGCTTCTTGAAAGCAAGTTCGCACCTTATGCAGCCGAATACACTGAACTGATGGGACCGTATAAGGAAGCATATCTAGCCAAATGGGATGAAATGCCTGGTATGATGGGTGCTGATACCTACGACGGTATCTATCTGGCAGCCTCTGCAATTGAGCGAGCAGGTTCACTTGATCGGACACAGGTAAGGGATGCCATCAAACAGACTAACGAACAAGAGATGCTTATTTTGCTGGAAGGCGGAAACATCACCTTTGATGAGTACAATGAGATATCACCAATTATATTCATTGAACAGATGTTCTGGGATGAGGAGACTGAAGAACTCAAACCTGTCATCGTCCTTCCGGATAGTCTAAAAGAGCAAGACTTTGTACTGCCTGACAACTATGAAATTGGTGGATGAACGATCCACCGATTTTCCTTTATTTTTATTAATTATCTTTTAGCATGACTGAAATCACCACATTATTACAGATATTCATCTGGGGCCTGACAGCCGGATGTATCTATGTACTCATGGCAGTGGGCCTGAATATGATATTCGGTGTGATGAAGGTGGTGAACTTTGCTCATGGCGAGATCATGATGCTTGGCGCTTTTGCCAGTTTCGGACTATATTACTACACAGGTCTGAACCCTTATTTCCTGATGCTATTCTCAATGGTCATCATTGGTGTTTTCGGAGTAATGATAGAACGTTTTGGGTTCAGGAAGGTACTGGGAACAGGAAAACTGAACGAGATATTCTTAAGCCTTGGTTTAATTTATATTCTTCAAAATGCAGCAGTGAAATTATGGACCGACGATATCAAAAAGATCAACAGTCCTTACAGTTCAATGACCCTGGACCTTGGAGTGTTGAACATAACATATGACCGTATTATCGCTATTGCATTTACGGCATTGATACTTATCTGTCTATATTTGTTCCTTATCAGGACCGATGTGGGCCGGGCGCTGCGGGCAACCAGCCAGAACCATGAAGCAGCTATGTTAATGGGTGTAAATGTCAATCATATGTATATGTTGAGTTTTGGGATTGGTTCAGCCCTGGCAGCATCAGCAGGCACGGTCCACGCGATCCTGTCCCCTTTCAATCCGTATATGGGTACCATACCAGGTATCATGGCCTTCACAGTGATCATTATTGGCGGTCTTGGCAGCATCCCGGGTGCTATCATCGCAGGATTGATGCTGGGACTGGTCCAGAATTTTACCATATTCTATTTCGGGGGAGCATGGAAGGAAGCAGTGGCATTCGTACTTCTGATCATCGTGCTGGTAATAAGGCCGACCGGTATTTTCGGGGAGGAACATTGACATGACTGTTAGAGAACTGTTTGGCAAATATGCAGTTTCCTCATACTCAGCCTACTTATTACTGGTAATGATCGGGCTGGCACTGCCATTGGTGATAACTGACGATTTTTATAACAGGATAATAATACTCACGTTTTTCTACATCATGTTCTCAACAAGCTGGAACCTGCTGGCATATTCAGGACAGGCATCCCTGGGACATGCGGCTTTTCTTGGTATAGGAGGTTTTGCTTCCACTATCCTTACCATAAATGGTGTAACACCAGTGTTAGGAGTGTTCAGTGGCGCACTGGCTGCATCCCTTGTTGGTTTATTCTTAGGTATAATATGTGTCAGGTTAAAAGAATGGTTCCTGGGGCTTGTCACATTCGGTTTTGCCATAATAATGGCAGCTGTGGTAAACGAGTTATCAGTCTTTATCGAGGCAATAAATGGCATACTTAGTGCAGTGGGTCTGTCTGGCAACTGGGACCCACATATGCTTGGCGGAAGTCTTGGAATATATTCACCTGACATTGTGTCGCGAGCCCAATATTATTACCTGTTCTTCTTTGCTATGGTGGGAACAATACTGGCATCCCACCTGGTGATCAGGTCAAAGATAGGTTTTGCGTTTGCAGCCATAAGGGAGAACCAGGCCGAAGCTGCTATGATGGGTGTGGATATCACGCGATATAAGCTGATAGCATTTATGATTAGTACGTTTATGGCAGGATTTGCCGGAGCACTGTTTGCTCCTTACAATTATTTCATCAACCCTGAGATATTCAGCATACATAATTCCTTTATGCCTATCATTATGACAATAAGCGGGGGTATCGGGACAATAGGCGGTCCCGTCATAGGTGCACTGGTAATAAATATTCTATGGGAACAGATGGGATTGTGGGGTATGAGCATTGACCGTCTGCTTATCCTTGGTGTGATACTGGTTCTTGAGATTCTGTTCCTGCCCAAAGGCTTGATGCCACTTATTAAAAAAATCACTGATAAAGTTGCGGGCACTACATCCCGAGATATGCCTCTTTGACGTGGTTATTGTCAAGCAGTTCACTGCTTCCCCCTTCAAGAGTGATGCGCCCGGTCTCAAGCACATACCCCCTATTTGATGCTTCCAGTGCGTGATGGATATTCTGCTCCACCAGCAGCACGGTCACGCCTTGGGTGTTCAGGGTCTTGACGATTTCGAAAACCGTTTTGACCATTATAGGTGCCAGCCCCAGGGAGGGTTCATCCAGTATCAACAGTTTGGGACGTGACATCAGACCCCTGGCAATGGCCAGCATCTGCTGCTCACCTCCGCTCATGGTACCGGCAGACTGTTTTTGCCGTTCTTCTAACCTTGGGAACAGGTCGAAAACCCATTCCAGGGTATTTTCCCTATCATCAGAAGTGTATGCTCCCATTTGCAGGTTTTCCATTATGGTCATCCTTGGGAACAGTTCCCTTCCTTCTGGTACAAGAGCAATACCACCTTCTACGATCTTGTGGGTGGGTGCTAGATGGATAGGGTTTCCATTGAATTCAATAGTCCCTGATGTGGGTTTGAGCAGTCCCATTATGGTCTTGACAATGGTTGTCTTGCCTGCACCGTTCGGACCGATAATTGTGATGATCTCTCCTTTGTCTATGTGGAAGTCCACATCCCACAGTATCTTAACAGAACCGTAGGAGACATTGACATTTTCAACTTTGAGCATTGCATTAACCTCTTAAAAGATGTACTTCTCGCCCAGATATGATTCGATCACTTTCTCGTCATTTGCTATCTCTTCAGGTGTACCATCAGCTATCTTTTTACCGTAATCAAGTACTACGATGCGGTCAGATACACCCATGATTACACGCATTATGTGCTCTACCATCAGGACTGATGTGCCGTTGTCGCGCATCTTTTTTATGAGTTCAATGGCCTGGAGGCTCTCTTTTGGGTTGAGGCCGGTGGTCACTTCATCCAGCAGGATGAGTTTGGGGTTAGTGGACAGGGCGCGGGCTAGTTGTATATACTTGAGTTCCATGAGGTTGAGGTTCTTGACTGGGAGATGTATTTTATCTTTGGAGAATCCTATGAACCGGAGCAGTTCAATTGCTTTGTGCTGTGCTTTTTTCATGTTGCTGTTGTCCACATCACCGAACAGGGCTCCGATCATTACGTTTTCCAGGGCTGTCATTTCAGGGAATGAATGTATCAGCTGGAAGGTTTTGGTTATACCCAGTTTGCATACTTTGAACGGGGGCATTTTGGTGATGTCGTTACCGTTGAATATGATGGAGCCTGAGTCGGGGCGATATATGCCGCTGATGAGGTTTAAGAGGGTGGATTTTCCTGCTCCGTTGGGTCCTACCAGGCCTACTATCTCTCCTTGACCTACATGGATATCCACATTGGAAACGGCTACAAGGCCGCCGAATGTTTTGGTTAGGTTGGTAGCTTGGAGCAGTATGATCACCTGTAATTATTTAGAGGGTTTTATGGGATGATATCATTTAGCTTTTACGAAATGGGAGTTTGGTGTTGGAGACGGCAAAAATATATACGTTTGAGTAATAAGATTATAGGTGAGATTAGAAGCTCATTGGATAGTGTATAGATAAAAGGTGGGGAAAATGATTGATGATTGCGGAGTTCGACCAGAGGGATGTGTACTGTAGATCTTGTTTGGATATATTACGTTAAACGACATGTTGCTTAGCTTATGGATGTAGACTTATGGATCTTAAGGGATATTTTGAAAAAATAGAAAAAAGTGATTGCCCAGATGATTGCACTTTCAAGTACAAAAGAGAAATAGAAATTGTCGGCGAGCAAAGCGGTCTCCTAACACAGTATATGCGATCCAGGCTTTGCCCTCCCCCTCCTGCGGCCATATCATCTGCACTCACCCGGCCGCCCTTTCCGCTCAACCTCAAAACCTGCGCCCAGTTGCTCTACGATGCATGCGGCGGCCTTGGGTGGTTGTGGGTGCTGCCGGTAGGGGGTATGGCTGTTAAAATATATAATTTATAAGATATTATAAACCACAGAGGGCACAGAGGGCACAGAGCGTTTTTACATTTCTCTGCGTACCTCTGCGGTTCACAGTGAAATGCTGTCCAGCCCCCCATTCTTCCACTTTCCCGCCGCACCGGCATCTGCACTATACCCTGCTACCGCAGCCCGCCAGGGCGGCAAGGTGGCAGGCAGCCTTGTGGATTCGTGCGAGTTTCGAACCGCAGATGAACGCGGATAAACGCAGATATTACAGCTAGAATTAGATTATATTTAAATTTTTACCGTGTAATCACAATTTAAATCCATAATTGCCATTATCTATGTTCATCTGTGTTTATCTGTGGTTAATAATGAAATATAAATAATTCCAGCCCGTTTAATTTCTGCACATGCGTTGACCCAAGGTTGGGAAGGGGATGTGCGGGCGGCAGCCACAGGGGTTGGTTGGTGCTGCCGGAGTTGGGCATGGCTATTAAAATATATAATTTATGAAATGCTGCACCACAAAGAACGCTCAGGACACAAAGTTAAGGTTACAATGTCTTTGCGAACACTGCGCTCTTTGCGGTGAAACAGTGGACGGCAACCTTCAATCTGCGTTTATTTGCATTCATCTGCGGTTAATTTCTGCAGAAATCCAGCCCTATTCATTCCTCCACTCTCCCGCCTCCGACATTTCCACTCGCCTGCGCTGCCTCTGCTCATCCGGCCGCCCCTCCCGCTCAACCCCACACCCTGCGCCCGGTTGCTCTGCGTGCAAGCGGCGGCCTCGGGTGGTAGGGGGTGCTGCCGGCGGCGGGAATAGCTGTTGAAATATATAATTTGTGTAATTTTTAAGCCACAGAGTGCACAAAGCCTTGTTGCTTTTCTCTGTGTCCTCTATGCTCTCGGTGGCTAATATTGAACTGATTCCAGCCCTCGTTAGTTCTTCACTCTCCCGCCGTCCTTCCACCCTCCCACTGCGATTGAGAAGCAGCGTGCCTCCCCCAGTCAGACACTGCGACAGACGGCGCGCGGATGGTCTTAAGCGAAACGCAAAAAACGGCGCTACTACACGCGTGAAGCGCGGCAGGATGCTGCATTGTTTTTAGTTCGAACGATTCACTTCGCATATCTGCCAAACGTTATATATGTAATCGTGAGCAAATGCCATATGGCAAACGCTACATTAAAATGAGGCAATTTATACATTACTGATCTTCACAAAGGTGGGAGTTATAAATGACATATTACGGAATAATAGCAATGAACAATGATAGATTTAATGACATCACCCCGGAAGAAGCTATAAATAAACTTCAAAGTATGGGGATTAAGTTCAACAAAAAGCAGTTTCTAAAAGATCTCAATGCATTTTATTCTGCCGACGATATAGCTAAAAATTGGCGTGAAAAATATACGATTTTTATAGAAGAAAATTGGGAAGATGATTTTATATGGGAAGCAGCTTTGTTTTTATGGGAAAAGTTTGCTCCCCAGATAGTAAATACAGAAAAATTGGACGATATGATGCAAGAAGGTTATGAACTAATAGAGAAGGAAAAGTACATAGAGGGAATCGAACTTTGGCTCGATGTTTGGGAACATTTGAGAAAGAGGTTCACTCCAGATATGGAATCTATTAGTGAAGCCGAGGTTGTATTCCCTGGGATGATGCAAAGTTTGTTCAACTGGTGCCAAGATGTCGATGTAGCGTTGGAAAATGCAGGATCGGAAGATCCATCTTTTTATAAGAAAAGGATTGAATACTGTAATACATTTTGTAGTCTATTTCCAGAATCTAATGAATTGATTATACATAATATGAAACGTGCAGAAGCGGATTCGTATTTTCATTTAGGCGAAACCCGAAAAGGGGATGAGTTATTTGAAAAAATGATTGATGATTTTCCGGATTCGGTTTGGGGTTATTTGGGGTGGGGTGATATGTATGGAATCATAAGGTTAAATGAAAAAGTGCCAATTGATTATGAAAAAGCAAACAAGATTTATCGAGATGGACTTAAAAAGGTCAAGGATCATAATGAAAGAAAATATCTCTTGGAAAGACTTGAATCTCTTGAAAAAATGAAGAAGAGGGGAGATAAAACCAAAAAGTCATGAGAGAATGAGTGAATTAGTAACGACTGCATATACATGGGCACTTTGCTCATGACTCTTCGATCACTGACGCTCCATCTTCCTCGCCCTGTAGGCTTGGAGGATATAACAAGCAAGTACCTGCTCGCTCCCTGCGGTTGTAAACTTCAGATACCCGCCAAATGTTATACGAAAGTACGCTATAATAATCATCAAAGAAGGTAAATAATATGGAACTTGAAATAGAAGGAAAATATATTTTTCTAAGAAATAAAGTGGTTTCCAAGCTGGATCTTTTTGTTATAGACTTTATCAAAATTCTGGAAAAATATACAGATTATGTTATTGTAAGTGGTTATGTTTCTATACTCTTCGGAAGATCCAGGGGAACGGAAGATATCGATATATTTATTGAAAAAATGGATTTCCAAACGTTCAAACAGCTTAATGACGAATTACGCCAAAAAAAATATTGGTTTTTAAATGCCGAAAATCCTTTAGAGCTATATGAAATGCTTAATGACAAACTTGCAATCTGAGTTGCCATACAGGATACTGTCATTCCAAATATTGAGATCAAATTCACTAAAAACATGATAGATCGGGACTCTTTACAAAAGCATATGGAAGTAAAAATCGATCGAGAAAGTCTAAACATTTCACCTCTGGAAATCCAGATACCTTTCAAGCTTTATTTGGGCAGTGATAAAGATATAGAAGATGCAGTTTATTTATATGAATTATTTGGTGAACATCTAAACAAAGAAAAATTGAAACAATATATGGATCTTCTTAAGGTACAAGGTAGCAATTATGGAATCGAATTTCGATAAAAAGCAAAACCTAAAAGAAAGACTTGAATTTGTACGTTTCTACAGCCGATGGGTCAAATCCGTACCAAATGAAGTATGGAGTAAACAGCAAACGGATTTTATCAACAGTTTATTTGAAAATGCAGTCAACTATCCATTTTCACCAGAAAAGTATTTAAAATCACTTAAAAAATAACACGAAATCCATCTATCAAAATAGAATGACTCCCAGCGTCCCTTCGTTGCTTTTTATCTCCCGCCAGCCCCTTTGCTCTCCGCTATGATCTAGACGCACCGCACCCGTCCCAGCCAAACACTGCGACAGACGGC
>Ga0255373_1081_pt1 | contig 20075 bp, 19 predicted proteins | sample ANMaggSeSYBR01E5_FD_182093 | JGI IMG/M metagenome (GOLD analysis project Ga0255373, IMG submission 182093) | Sediment cell enrichment communities from methane seep in Santa Monica Basin, California, United Staets - ANME aggregate JGI... | ecosystem: Environmental > Aquatic > Marine > Cold seeps >... | reverse complement strand
AAAAACATAAGCAGTAAGCCTTTCAAACTCCTTAATCGATCACGTATGAAAAAACAGTGAAGCTACGATTGCTATCATGATAAATTCCCCCTCCACAAGTAAGTCTAACGATTTGCCTATTTTTTTTCCTTCCCGGGTAAAATGCAGGATCTGCCAATATCCATATGCAATTGAAAAGATCAAAATAAAAAGAAATCTATAAAAAAATGTATAGGAGAATATTAGCCAGATAATGAATGTTGAGTTCAAGAAGAGTAAAAGGTTTTTTATTTTATTTATTCCTAGAAATACAGGTAATGTTATAACATTATTTAGCCTATCGGCTTCAATGTCACGGATATCGAAAAGAACAGTATAAATAAAAAACTTTACAAAAGAAAAATAGAAAATTGCAGATATTGTGATAAAATCACTAGAATGAACGATTACCGGGATAAATGTTCCAACCACAGCCCAAGATAAGGCAACTGATATACTTTTTATGCAAAATATATCTTTCAATCTAAAATTTGCTATTTTTATGCTATAAACAAATCCTACACAGAAAGGAAAGAAAATTATAAAAATAGCAAAAAGAGAATGTAAAAACGATATATAGAGAGCAGCAAAGGAAGATATTATCACCATTAAAATTATATAATGCCAATTTTTTGTAGTAAATTCTACTCTATTCAACATATTTATCGAATCTTCTTTTAGATCTGTTAATTTATTGATACTGTACACAGCAAACGTAATAAAAAAGGAGGCAAGAACTAAGTCAAACTCAACACTTATTCCGTAAAGCAAGAACGAAACAAGGGGCAATGAAAAGCCAGTCATTGCAATGAATAAGGAGCTCACCGTTAAAAAAGAAAAAAATTTGTCAAAAAAAGATATCAGGATATTTAGAGGATTTTCACTTTTTAAAAAGCACTCGCTCTGATAATCTGGCATAATGATCAAAAAATTCATTTCCCCAAGTAATTGCTTCTTTACTGTAGCTTATCAGATCGTTGCTGTAATCATATGTCCCATCCAGACGAAATAATCCTAACGACAGAAAATAATCAGTAACTGAAATAGCAGCTTTCAAATTCATATTCATTACAGACAAATTAAAATTTGAGTTGCTTCCAATGTTCATTTGATTTAAAATTGTTTTATCTATTTTCTCAATCACGTCTTTAGATAATATAAGGTGCACATCAATCATTTCAGTTGCAAGTTCTTTATATAAGGATTCAAAATCTGGGATATATATGGAAGAGACTCCACGAATCTCTTTTGCATTTTTCAATAAGTTGACATAATTTGTATGTGCTTTAAAAATTTCGGTGTCGGTATCTTTGATAAGCTCAGAATCTTTTAACCATCCAATCTTTTTAATCAAATGTTCAGGAATTCCGCTCAGGTCATGCTCAAGCCAGAATTCTTTATGTTTTTCCAAAACCTCTGCTACATCGTTAAAATCCAGCAGTTTTACAGCTATGACCCTGCCGATATTTGTGAGCGAATAATTTTTATCATTATCTTGAAAAGTAATGTTGTACTTTTCAAGTTCTTTTAAAGCATGTATAGCTGTCGTGGAGTTTATTTTCAAATCATCCCGCAAATGACCCAGCGGTTTTTTATCATCATACAATCTGATGATGATTTTTTTTCTCAGATCAGAGCAGACAGCAAGGCGTTGAATATTCATTTTTAATTCATCTACATTTCACGTTGATTAATATATTGCATAATTGTAATAATCATATTTATAATTATCAATTAAGTTTAATAATATTTATATACTATTATTCGTATACTATAAAATGTTAATATTGCTTAATTTAAGCAATATTTCATGTTGCAGCAATGATTGGTAAGTTTTAGTAGAATAATACGAATACTCATTTGATCTGCGGAAAGTGAGAAGAACAGTTTTTTCCATCTTTTTTCTCCAAGCCTATCTCGAAAATCTCATAGTACACTGTGATTATAATATCTGTCTTCAATTGGGATTCCAATGAACCATTTTGTTATGATGTCAAATCTGGCAAAATGTTCAATTTGTCTGTCAGAAAAATCATTGAGATATTAAACAATTGCTGAACAGATCATCCTTTCAGGGGTGTTTTTTACTGGTCCATCTTTATTAGGTGAATAGAGATCGCTGCATGCTTCGTTCACGAAGGAAAAATCTATTTTTTGATTTATCCGGTAAAAAATTGTGTATTTATGTATAAAATTTTTGTATACAGTTGGACTATGAATGAAGGTAGTTTGTATGTCTTTTGGTATTGAAAACATATTATTACACTCATATCATAAATTTTAAGTGAAAATATGTCCAGATGATATAAATGCTTCGGAATCTATCGATTTTTAAGAAAAAGTTCGCTGAGCTGGCGTTTATTTGTGGTGCATAATATCTGAAATTATGTCCAACTAGAAATTTAGAAAGTAGACAGTATGTTAAATTAGTATAAGTTTGGGACTTTTCCGACAATCTCTTCAGGATAATATTTTAGGATAACAATTATTTACATATTATTTTATATTTATGTCCTGAATAAAATATTCTTTTTCTTTTATTAATATAGATATCTTATCAAACTTTGACATGTCCTGGTTGATCAGCTTATCGTCAATCTCAATGGTCAGGTCATTATCATACCCACTTTTTTGGAGCCTGCCAAGTATTTCACTGATCCCGGGATTCCTGGCCATATGTCCAGGGTAATGTGGAGTACCGTTTTGCACACCGCCCACATGTACATTCACGATCCTGCTGCCAAGTTCACTTATAAAATCCAGGGCATTGTCCTGACCTGTTTGAAGAGCATGTGCTATGTCAAATGTCATCATAAGATCAGGATACTTTGCCAGCACATCTCTCATAAGGGACGGTTCGTAACACATGTTCTGTAGTCTGGGTGAGAGATTCTCAAGAGCAAGGACAACGCCCATTTCCCTGGCGTATCCCGTACAAACAGTGATATAGTCCAGAAACCATTCCATGTCTTCCTGGCTTGGCTGCCTGTGTACGGTCCTGTTACCGGGGTGTATGGTCAGCACACGAGCATCCAGCTTTGAGGACAGGTCTATGGCCCAAAATGTCTCTTTTATGGTAGCTTTTCGTACATGCTCATTATACGATGACGGATTCAGGTCAAGGATAGGAGCATGAACAGTGCAGTGTCCAAAAAAGGTGGATATTACATCATCCAGGTGCTCCACAGCTTTTGCTTCATGGCGGTGCTGCCAGAATTCAGGTGTTTCTGCCCAGAACTCAATATTCTCTATTCCTGCCTGGCCCAGTATCTCTGCTATCTCATCAATACCATAGTCCCACAGGAACAACGACGAACATGATATTTCCATATTAGATCTCCATAACCTTCCTCAGATCGACTGCAATGCCCCTGGTAGATCGTACCATCTCGGCACCGCCCATTATTGCCCTGCCCACACCCAGCACCCGCTCACTTACTACTATCACCTGGTCGGATGGCCGGATGTTCACATTTGCATCCACCACACCAGGTGCCAGCAGGTTGCCGCTGGGCACAAAATCATCTATGCTGACCTGGTAAGTGCCAAGTTCAAGAAGCCTCATGGCACCTTCAAGTGTTGGGATAAGTGTACCTGTCCTTGGATTAAGGCTGGCCAGCTGCTTTTTATCATAATATACCTGGTATTTCGGGAACGGTGCTTTGATGGAAGCACCATCAGGGACTAATAGCCATCCTGCACCTCTGCCAAACTGGTAATCTGCAATCCCCCTCAACATATTCTTTGCAGGCTCAGTGGTCTTACGAAGTACGTACTCCTCATCCCGGACAATACCAGATACAGTAGACCTTAATGTTCTCAGTGACCGGGTAGATATAACGCCGCCCTGGGCTGTGTATGTGATATCAAGACCCAGCGTTTCGGCAGCACTCTGGCAAATATCCCTGTAGGCACCATCCACATGGGCAATTATGTGTGAATACTTATTGTTTTTTAGGTAATCCACAAGGCACCCTGTCACCCAGGAACGTTCTTCAAGGTCCCAGTGTCCTGTCACAGGTATATCGTAATGGGCGGCAGGATATACCAGTTCTAATTCCCGCGGTACTATACCCAGTGGCGATGTGATTATCACTTCGTTCAATGCCCGCCTGTTCCTCCCTGTGGCACGGTTGAACATCTGGTGACTGTTGGATATGGAATAAGGCTTACGGGCAGAGCAGGGAAGCAGTAGCAGTATATTTGCAGCAGGTGCCTGGTATTGTGAGTGTACCCTTTCAGCAAACCGCTTTACTTCTACCCTGTTTAAAGATTCAGAAGTATTTGCATACATGGTACCACTGCGGTATGTCGGCGTATGCTGTTCAAGGTACACATGTTCCTGGTCAATAAGCCGGAGCAGCGCAGTGAGCCAGGGACTACTACGGCATTTTCCTTCCACATATTCCCTGAGATTACCGCCCCTGATACGCTGGACAGCGATCTGTTTTTCTTCTACCAGCCTGTTCACATTATGCCCGGCCACCAGTTTACCCCGCTCTTGTGCGCTCATTTCCTGCAGGTCTTCCACACTGGTATTAGTACATACACTACATGAACAGGGCAGTACTGGCAGGTCTGACAGCCTGTACTCACCATCAGGCATCATGTAAATACCATCATATGCCTTGATCGTAGGAAGTATGTCATCGACAATATCGATACCCAGGTAGATCAACAGGCAAAGGTTCTCAGGGGTTGCCAGTGCAGGGGCATACAATGCGGTATCAGGAGGAGTATTGTTCTTGATATGAATTACAGTGTCCAGCAACATCCTGGGATTATTTTCCATCTGTTTTGCCGCACCTATGACATACATATCTGCATGTGGAATATCATGGCAGGCCGGGTGAACTAATTGGCCAATTGCTCCATCCCGTTTTTCCCAATGATATCGTTCCTGTTTTGCAGAGTCATAGATCTCTTTTACCATTTCAGGTCTGGCATGCAGGGGCATTGGTTTACCTGGCAGGATGACAAGTTTGCCAGGATCCACTTCCTCAGGTGATAATATATTCCGGGCCCACAGGCTGCCTGCGAAAACAATAGGGCTGTCCTTTTCAGAATGCAGTATCAAAGGTGTGGGATAACGATCGTCCAGCAGCAACTTACCCAATCGTGCGGCTGCATCCCTTCTTGTTACTTCAAAGTATTTTGTCATTACAATTCCGGTGCAGTATATGTGCCTAAACGTTAAAAAGGATATTTAGAAAATCTTATTGGCTAATAGCTATTTCCTTAATACGGATGCCTGCAAAACTCGTTAAGACACATATACCGGGACATATACCGACACAAATACCCAATGTCCTTTCCATAGAAAAGGGGGAAAATACCCGGCTTGTCACTAAGAACCTGACACCGAACATACAGGTATATGGTGAGAAACTGATAACGGTCGATGGGATAGAATACAGGTTATGGTCACACCACCGCAGTAAGCTGGCCGGTATGATAGAAAAGGGGATGAACCTGCCGTTCAGGGAGGATTCCAGGGTTCTTTACCTGGGTGCGGCTTCGGGAACTACTGCCAGCCATGTTTCTGACATCGTAGATAAGGGGCGCGTCTTTGCAGTCGAGTTCTCAGCAAGGATCATGCGCGATCTTATTGATGTGTGCAGTCAGCGCAGTAACATGGTCCCGATCTTTGCAGATGCCGGGCAGCCTGGGTTGTACAAGGCTATTGTAGGTTCGGTAGATGTGATATACCAGGATGTGGCCCAGCCCAACCAGGCTGAGATCGCATTGGTCAATGCCAGGGAGTTCCTTAAGCCACGTGGATACCTTGTAATGGTTATCAAGGCCCGGAGCGTAGATAGTACTGTAAATCCGAAAATGGTGTATGAGCAGGAATTGGATAAACTTGGCAAAGAGTTCAATTTACTTGACAAAAAAGTACTCAGACCATATCATCCGGACCATCTGGCAGTTATTGCACAAAGAACCTGACCATTTTCAAATAAATCTATCAAAATCCATCAGATTGTAAAGGAAATAGTAAGTTCATTCCTCTGCATTATCCCCACCAGAAATGATCTTCAATCTCTTTACTCCGCCTATCTCACTGATAACCATTGCAGTAGAAGTCGGCACCAGTGATTGCCACTCCTCACCATGTAGCATCCTACGGCGTATCTCAGTGCCCGAATATCTCTCCCGCTTGAATAGTGGTGACTGCCTGACCTCAAATCCTGCTTCCTCGAATAGCCGTATCACTAACGGGTTGTTTGAATACACCACCTTGAAAGGAGGTGTCATAGAAATAACATGGGACACCCAGACTGAATTGCGCTGGATATCCTCAATAGGTATTATGTAGTGTTTAACACCCAAGGTCTCCAGTGCTTCGGTCATCATCAGCACTCGCTCACCTGCCGTGAACAGATCATCGGGCTCATGGCTTACCTGTGCGCTTCCGATGCCAATTATGATTTCATCTACTTCTTGTGCTATCGACTCAAGCACGTTCTGGTGTCCCAGGTGGTATGGTTGGAACCGTCCTATGTAGAATGCTCTTCTGGAGTCCATTCTCCGCCAGCCCAGACTACCTCATTGAACTTTTTATAGTCCCATGCATTATTCTTGTGTTTTTGGGCTGCAAGTTTTACGACGATATCCATAAAGATGGGTTTGTCGTGGTATTCTATTCCCTTGACTTTATCCAGGTATTCCTTGCCTATATTATTGCGGATAAAGATGGTACTCCATCCATCCGGGCTGCCTATACTACCTACACTGATATCTGCATAATAGGACGTGTAGTCCATACAGTGGTGGCAGGGTTTACGAGCCAGGTGAGCAATTTCCTTGATCGGGACCAACGCTTTATCGTCAGCGGTCTCTGCTACGAACTTGCCTTTTGCAAAGTCAAGTTTCTTTACAGTTTTCCGATCCAGACCCATAATGTTGGGTATGATATTCTCTCCCATATCATCATAGGTAAAGCTCTCCATACATATCAGGCCAATAACCAGCTTGATCTTATCTGTAAGGTTCTCCCGAAGCAGTGAAGCTGCATGTGCCTGACAGGGAGTGCCAACCACAGCGATCTTTTCATAGTTCTTAAGTACTTCACGTAGACTTGATAATACAGGTTCATAGGTATATTTGGTACCGGCTGCACTTGCCACCTGTTCGGCACTGGTCAGCACCACTACCTCGGTCTCCCAATCTTCATTCCGTGAAACACTAAGAGCAGCATCTATCTCACCCTGTTCAAAGAGTGATTTCAGGATACCGGTAACAGCTCCACCATCCTGGCCGTGTATGGAACTCTTGCCTATCCGCTGGTCGATGACATTATCTAATTCATCATCACCCGGGAAGCCATCAAGGATTGGACAGATACGCTCGCAGGCCAGACAGTTCTGGCAGGCCAGACATGTGTCACAGTCCACATAACATTGCCTGTTGGCACAATAATTGTCTTCCCTGCTGATCTCACTGAAGAGTTTGACCACAGTAGGTTCATCTACGGTAGGAGTGAACTTATCATAGTTCGCTTCATCGTACAACTGTACCTTGGCTGCCTGCATAGGGCAGATGGCTTCGCATCCGCCGCATGCAGTACACAGTGAATTTTTTATTACCTGGTATATCTTCGGGAACCCCATTTGTGGTGCGGGGATCTCAGCGCTCACCTACTTGCCTCCAATTATTTCCTTACCGAAGAGTTTGATCGATTTCTCCTTATTCGGACCGATAGGTGAACCGCATATGATCTGGGTAACACCGATCTTCTGGAGATTGGCAACTTTTTCAGCGCATGTTTCAGGTGTTCCGCAGATACTGAATGCATCCATCATACCGTCTGTCACCAAACCGCCCATCAGTGCACCAAAGTCTCCTTTTGCAATAGCTGCACCAATTTCTCCTTTTGCTGCAACATCGATACCATGGCGTTCAAGCACAGTATCAGGTGAACCTGAAACAATGAATGCAACCACGATCTTTGCTGCACCAATGGCCTTTTCAGCATTTTTATCAATGGAGAAACATGCATATGCGCCTACATCAACTTCCTTTGGATCCCTGCCTACCTTCTTGGCACCGGCTTCTATTGCTTTTATTGCAATCTCGAAGTCCTTGGGATGAGAAGCGTTGATCAGCACACCATCTGCTACTTCACCTGCAAGTTCCAGCATCTTCGGACCCTGTGCACCCAGGTAAATAGGAATGTTACCTGCCTTGAAAGCCATCTTGGCACCTTTGATCTTGACCCTCTCGCCATCGATATTTACCTTTTTGCCTGAAAAGAAATCCCTGAGAGCCTGTACTGATTCTCTTGATGTCTTTAACGGCTTTTCCCATGCAATACCCATTGCATCAAATGTGGCCAGGTCGCCGGGACCGATTCCCATTATAGCCCTGCCACCGGAAATATCATTGATCGCAGCAATACTGGACGCTGTCACTGCAATGTTTCTTGTGTACGGGTTGGTTACTCCCGTTCCCAGTTTAATCTTGTTGGTACTCAAGGCCAGTACAGCCAGGGTAGTATAAACATCCCTGTTGTTGTAATGGTCTGTAATCCACACATTGTCAAATCCCTGATCTTCTGCTAACTTCGTATATTCAGCCAACTTCAGAACGGGGTCACTTGGTACAAATTCTATTCCATACATGTATGTCCCTCCATTAATAGTAAAAGTATTGATTCATTAATAACTTAAAAGCATATTGGTTTTATCCTGAAAAGCAAAAGATGAAGCATTTGGTAGAAATACAATATCTATAATGGGTAATATACTGTAATGGGTTTAATTGAATAACAGATAATTGACAACAGGTAAATTAGTCACTATGAGACTGGACGCATTTTTAGTAGAACAGGAAAAAGTAGCCAGCCGGGGCAGGGCCCGGCGTGCAATTACCAATGGTCTGGTAAGGGTTGATGGGAAAATAATCCTCAAACCGTCCAGGCAAGTTGGATATGAAAATGAGATCGAGGTGAAAGAGGATATTGACGTGCCGGCAGGATACATGAAACTCAAAGATATTCAGGACCGCACCGGCATGATCCACCCCGGAGATGTTATACTGGACCTGGGTTCCAGTGCAGGCGGTTTTCTCATATTTGCATCAGGGATTGCTGAGCATGTAAAGGGCATCGAGTACAGCGAAGAGTTCATGGCGCATCTTAATAGTATCGCCAGGACCCATGACAATATTACCGTTGCACAGGATGATGTATTTACCATGTCCCTGTCATCAATGTCTGATAAACCAGTTGATGTGATCTGCAACGATATCACTGTTGAGCCCCTTGATTCAATCAAAGTACTGGCAAGAGTCCTGCCATTACTGAAATCAGGCGGTCGTGTGCTGCAGGTCTTAAAACTTCCTGACAGGTCGGTCCTTAATGAGTGCACTAACAGGCTAAAGGAACTGGGATTGACGATCCAGCATATATTAGAGCCTGAAAAGAGAGAAGTTTATGTGATAGCAGTACGAAATAAAAAGAGCGAGGCGAAAGAGTAAATGGCAGATATATGCAGCATATGCGGTAAAAAAGAGATGCTGCCCTATAAATGTAAGTACTGCGGCTGGACATACTGCTCTGAACACCGCCTGCCAGAGAACCACAACTGCCCTGGTCTGGAAAAACTCAAGACACAGGTAAGGGAAAGCGGCAAGATCATGTACCAGCCCGAACCGGAAACCACGAAAAAACATACCATCAGTTTACCAGGACTGGGAAATAGGGGGAGGTCACCGTATGCTGTCCCAATATCAAGGAATTATTCCCTGTATATTATAATAGCCAATGTTTTCGTGTATCTGCTCCAATTGATATTCGGGCACTGGTTCACCAGATTATTCTATCTCGACCCTGTAAATGTCCTGTACCAGCCCTGGACCATTGTCACACACATGTTCCTTCATTCCCCATTCTTATCATTGCATATTTTCATCAATATGATGATACTGTTCTTTTTTGGTCCCATACTTGAGAGAAAGATAGGTTCGAAGAATTTTTTAATCGTTTATTTCGGGGCAGGGTTGCTATCTGCCCTGGGACAGATGACTATCTCGCAGAATCCGATGCTTGGTGCCAGCGGGGCGATCTTCGGGATACTGGCAACACTAACAGTACTGGACCCGGATATCAGGGTTTTTTTGTTTTTTATTCCAATGAAAATAGTCCAGATGTTGATGTTATTTGCATTTTATGAGATGTTCATGTTGTTGACAGGCTCAAATGATATGATAGCCCATGGTGCACACCTGTCCGGACTGGTGTTCGGACTGTATATGGGTTTCAAAATAAAGAAAGAAATGAAACAGTCAGTATGGTGATTGCATTTAGTCGCAAAGTATAATACTCACAAAGTTGAATACCAGATTGCAGGAGCATAGAAACAATGGCTAAGAAAAAGTCAAAAGGAAAAACAAAGAAAGAACCAGCAGCAAGCCCTAAATCCAAAACCGTATTTCCGTTCTATTCAGAAGACAGATGGAACAACTGGATAGAGCAGGTTAAAGAGAGTGGTTTTGAACTCAATGAAGACGAAGACCCGGGCGATTCTGGCAAGATATTTGTCAATATGGAAGATGATATAATCCTTGCATGCCTAAAGGTCATTGCTAAATACCAAAATAATGAGTTGACGGGTGACGGGGCTTTCGATGCCCTGGATGAGGTCAAGAACATTGTATTGAACCCAATGGATTCGATCAGTGAGCCTATTGACCTTATGCTCGATTCATTGCAGACCTCATTGATCGGTGTTTTTGCTTCCTGCGAGTGCTACATCGATGGTGCTTATGACAAGTCGGCTGATCTTACCCCGATCATAAAAAGTGCATTGGAAGCAGAAGAGGCAGATGACCCGGGAACTGCTATTGGTTATGTTGCCACAATCGGGGCAAGTGTGATCGCAGGGGCCGAAATCCCTGAGGATACTTTATCAGATATGCCTTACGGCCTGGTAGCCGAATGGATCGACGGTATAGATTCCATATCAGCCGCCATGATGGGAGATGACAGTTACAAGTTCGATGAGGCTGATGAATAAATAATATTTCGTTCATTTTTTCCAGGGGTTTTTTGTTTTATGCTGATTCACCAGGTTCTGGGCCTGGATAATGATGAGAACCTGTTCCTGCCTGAAGAAAGTTACAGTAACCTGAACGATCTCTACCGGACCCTGGGGTTCATGGAACAGATGGTACAGTCCCAGGGGATTGACGATGAGGTCAGGGCCGTGCAGGATGATGGGGATATCATATGTCTGGCAATAAATAACCCGGCTACAGGGGAATATCCTTCGTTTTGGGCAGTGTTCACCAATGTGGTGGCCCGGTCCGGTATCCAGTCGGAGGCTGTGGAACGATTTGGCGGGCTGGCCTCTGTTCTATTACAGTCTGCTGATGACGTGAACTTGATCGATGTACCGGCCAGGGAATTGATAGGTGCATTACAGGAATATTTTTCCATTGCCCTGGTCGAGAGGCAGTTATGTGATGGCTGCGTTAAGCCCACTGAAACCTATGACATGGTGTATCTGGATATCAGGGTCCAACGGTTGGATGAGCTGTTCAGGAAACTTGGTGATGAGTTCGATGCATCCGGCATGGTACTGGAAATTTGCTGCGGCAACGGTATGGCAACGTTGTCGCTGGAAAAGCTGGGCATATTCCCGCTGACAACTGATTATGACCGCTGCCAGGTGTGCCAGGGACTGGAACATGGTGTGCTGAAGCCCGGGCGGACTATTGTGATGGATGCCACGAGGCTGACTAATTTCTTTGAGGGGGGCTCATTTGATGCTGTTATTGGTTTCATGCTTGGTACTATTTATAGTTTTAATAAGGATATCTGGGTCGCAATGATGGATGAATCCCTGAAGGTAGTCAAGCCGGGAGGGACGCTGCTGTTCACAGTGAATAAGCGTGAAGAGATGGATATCCTGGAAAGTGTACTGGACGGGCTGGGTGCGGTAGGTGAGGTCATTGATAATACTGATGAGAACGGGATATATGACCAGTGGGTGTACCTGGGGCACAAAGGGTAGTAACTGGAACGGTATTGACTGAAAAAACTGAATGCTTCAGGCGAAATTTGGGCAGGGCTGAATAGTTACAAAAGTGCAAGGCTAAAAACGGGAAAACTCTTATATAGGCAGATACAAATATAAGGTGAAAGTTAGCTGATTTTCTCATTTTTTCTATGAGGTATAGAGATGGTTAATGATAACGAACTTAAAGGTACAACAACTATTGGATTAGTCTGCAGTGAAGGCGTGGTACTGGGCACAGAGAGCCGGGCTACTATGGGGCATTTCATCGCAAGCAAAGATGCAAAGAAAATATACCAGATAGATGACCTTGTGGGGATGACCACAGCCGGTTCAGTGGGAGATGCACAAAGGCTTGTAAAAACAATGCAGGTCGAATCAAAATTATATAAAATGCGCAGACAGGAGAACATGACCATCAGAGGTATCACCAGTCTGTTGTCCAACATCCTTGCAGGAAACAGGTATTTTCCATTAATGGTCCAGCTTGTTGTAGGTGGAGTGGACAAGAACGGCCCGGGCCTCTATTCACTTGATGCCCTCGGTGGCCAGATTGAAGAGAACAAAGCCGTAGCCACAGGTTCAGGATCTCCATTTGCCTACGGAATACTTGAGGATAGATACGAAGAGAATATGCCCATTGATGATGGTGTAAAGCTTGTAATCAGGGCACTACATAACGTTATGAAACGAGATTCTGCTTCCGGGAACGGTATTAAAGTTACCAAGATCACATCGGAAGGGTATTTTGAGATAGAGGATTCTGTTATACAAGAAACACGTGATGCTTTCCTTGATGTTTTATAAGACCCGAACATTAAGGAAACATTACATCTATACTTAATTTTTTAAATTTTTATTTTCTGATTTTTTCACAGGATGTAATTTACACAGGACGTAAATACCATGTCGGTAGAACAGGTACTCGAAGAATTAAAAGCAAAGATATCGAAAAAATTACCAGCCGGAGTAACTATATCACTTATAGAGTTCGAGGGACCGGAACTTGTAATATATACCCCGGAACCGAAAAAACTGGCAGATAACGGTGATGTCATCCGTAATCTGGCAAAGGATCTCAGGAAGCGGTTAGTGGTCAGGCCTGACCCGGGAGTACTGGCAGATCCGGATGTTGTAATTGAAACGATCTCCAAGATCGTACCTGAAGATGCTGGTATTACAAGTCATTATTTTGACACTGATACAGGTGAAGTGATAATCGAAGCCGAGAAGCCAGGTATCGTAATCGGCCGACATGGCAGCACTCTAAGGGAGATTACCAAGGAAATTGGCTGGACACCAAAGGTGGTAAGGACCCCGCCTATAAAATCATCCACTGTAAAGAATATCCGACAGTACAACAGAGACCACAAAGAAGAACGCAAAGCCCTGCTCAAAACCATTGGCAGGAAAATCCACAGGGAAGTATCATCCAAGGATAAATGGGTCAGGGTCACTGCATTGGGAGGCTGCCGGGAAGTAGGACGCAGTTGTTTCATGCTGTCAACCCCTGAGACCAAGGTACTCATTGACTGTGGAGTGAACGTAGGTTCCGATGATAATGGCACCCCTTACCTGTACATACCAGAGGTAACGCCTATCAGCCAGCTAGATGCAGTGGTGCTCACACATGCCCACCTGGACCATTCCGGTCTGATACCCCTGCTGTACAAATACGGGTATGAGGGGCCAGTATACTGTACACCTCCCACCCGGGACCTGATGGCTCTGCTGCAGCTGGATTTCATTGACGTGGCTGCCAAGGAAGGCAAGACCATACCCTATGAATCCTCAATGATACGCGAGACCCTGAAACATACCATTACACTTAATTACGGTGACGTTACCGATATTGCTCCGGATATGAAGCTTACCCTGCACAATGCCGGCCATATCCTGGGTTCATCTGTGGTCCATTTCCATGTGGGCGACGGGCTGTATAATATTGCATTTAGCGGGGATCATAAATATGAGAAGACCCGACTGTTCGACCCGGCAGTCAACTCATTTCCCAGGATTGAAACCATAATCACCGAGTCAACCTACGGCGGTTCTAAAGATATGCAGCCCAATAGAAGGGAGGCCGAGAACCGGTTAAAGGAAATAGTAAAAGAAACGGTATCCAGAGGCGGTACTGTCCTGATCCCGGCCTTTGCAGTAGGCAGGAGCCAGGAAGTAATGCTGGTGCTGGAGGAGATCATCCGTAAAGGTTTTATCGATGATAATATCCCGGTCTACCTGGATGGTATGATCTGGGAAGCCACGGCCATCCATACTACTTACCCCGAATACCTGAATGGAGAACTGAAAAACCTGATATTCCATAAAGGCATGAACCCGTTTTTTGGCCGATTGTTTCGAACAGGTGGATTCTGTTGAGAAACGAACAGATATCCTGACCAATCCCAGACCTGGTGTCATACTGGCAACCTCTGGTATGCTAAACGGCGGCCCAATTATGGAATACCTGAGGGCATACGGCCCTGACGAAAAGAACGCACTGGTATTTGTGGGATACCAGGCAGAAGGAACCATGGGCCGGAGGTTGCAGAAAGGCTGGAGCGAAGTTCCCGTCTATAATAACGGCAAGACTGATATTATCAAGATCAACCTGAATGTGCACACAGTGGATGGATTCTCGGGACACTCTGACCGCAGGCAACTGATGGATTATATCAAGAAGATGAAACCCAGGCCCGAACATGTCCTTACAGAACATGGTGATGAAAAGTGTTGTCTGGACCTGGCCAGTTCGATTTACAGAAAATACCGTATCGAAACCAGGGCACCAATGAACCTGGAAACTATCAGGTTGATCTGAGATACAGGGCACCAATGAACCTGGAAACTATCAGGCAGGTATGGCATACAAGGCACCAATGAACCTGGAAACTATCAGGCAGGTATGACATACAAGGCACCAATGAACCTGGAAACTATCAGGCAGGTATGACATACAAGGCACCAATGAACCTAAAGACTACCAGACCGGTCTAAACTACAGGGTTACAGGAGTCACTTTTTCATTCTTTGACAGTAATGCCACCCTGCTTAGTTCCACGTCATCTGCCATGTGGTAACCCAGCTCCCTGCCAAGTTCTGACGTGAACTCAAGTATTTCCTCATGTCTGGGCATGGCATCCCGCTCCAGTCGTTTGCGGGAATAGCCCAGATGCATATATGCCTTTACCTCCACAAAGTCGGGTTCCGCAAGTTTGATAAGCCGGGCATACCCGGTGACATCTTTAAAATTCAAACCTTTTGTCAGAGTTAGCCTGATGGCAATCCGGCAAGGATGATGGCACAGCACTTCCAGGGATTCCAGGATACGCTCCCACTGATCCTTATGATCTGGAGCACAGGAATGAATGTAAGTCTCCTTATCCGGAGCGTCCAGGCTCATGTACAGTTGTGAGGGCCTGATAATTTCAATAACATCGGGTTTTGTACCGTTGGTGACCACAAAGGTGGTAAGTCCCTGTTTGTGGAACTCCTGGACCAGTTCGGGCAGGAACGGGTACAGTGTGGGTTCCCCTGCTAATGATATGGCTGCATGTTTGGGCTCCAGGGATTCTTTCCACTTTATTTTATCAGCATCATCCAGGCCGCCGTACCCTGACATCAACCTGCGCTGCTCCATGATACAACCCCCCACAATTTCCTCTGGAGAATCCCAGTCGGCAGGAGTGTCGACCGGGTGTTCAACCGGGCGCCAGCAATGGAGGCAAGACTGGTTGCAGCCTAAAAAAGGCGTCATCTGGATGCAGCGGTGTGACTGTATGTCGTAGAACTGGGATTTGTAGCAGCTGCCTTTTCCCTTTATGGACCTGCCAGACCAGAGGCAGGGTTTGACAGCGCCGTGAGTACCTACTATGTGATATCCCATTTTTTTGAATAATTCCAATTGATGTTCGGGTAAGGTGCTCATTGGTAATAATTGATGTTTGGGTGAGGTACTCATTGGTAATAATTGATGTCTGGGTAAGTTGCTCATTTGGAATATATGAGTCATTGAAATGAGATAATGTTTGTGTTAAGTGTGGCCAGGTCCACGATGGTAGCCTTGGCTGGATCGGGCTTAAGGTTCATACGCCTCTGGAACTCTGTCTGGGACTGCCAAGTACCACTATTTATCACTGTGACGCCACGGTAAGTAGTGCATCCAACTGTATGTACATGGCCGCAGTGCAGGATATGGGGTGGCTTGTCGATCACCAGGTGGTCTTCTTTTTCAGGCGCAATAGATACCCGGCTGCCGTACATGGGAGACAGGTGCCTGCGCTTCAACATCTCGATCATGGGCCGTGTGGGATCTTCGTATTTCATGCCAGGCAGGTTGGCCACGATATCATCAATACTACGCCCGTGATAGACCAGGGTGCGTACCCCATCCATGGATATCACTGCCGGGTTGCCAACGAACACCACGTCCGGCCTGAACATCTTCCTTATCTTTTCAGGAAATGTGGGCTGGGGTTCGGCCTGCCTGACAGCATCGTGGTTGCCTGGGGATATGATCACCTTGATGTGTTTGGGTATCTGGTTGAAATAATCCGCAGCTACCTTATATTGTTCATAGACATCGGTAATAGCCAGTTCCTCCTCCTGGTTCGGATATATTCCGATACCGTCCACCAGGTCACCTGCCACCACAAGATACCTGATATCCTTCACGTCCACATATCCGTTGCCTGCCACTGACCCTCCGTGATTCAGCCAGTCGATAAAACCCAGCCACTGGTCTTCAAGGAAGGTATCACTACCTACATGCACATCAGATATCATTACAGCCTTGCCGCTCACATTGCGCTCGCCCAGTTCTGAACTGGTCCTGAGTGGCATATCAGGCCACATGATACTGTTTATGAACAGCAGATTTCCATCATCACTCAGGTTGCCGGTTACACCGATCACCTCATCCAGCATCACTTTTTGGCCCTGCTCAAAAATATCATGTTTATTCTTCAACACCATTGTGCGCAGGCTTCCGGTAGTATCCTCGATCTCTATCATCTTGTGACCGTTCTTGGATGTGCGCAGGTCGGAAACCATGCCTATGACCGAAACCTCCTCCCTGCCTTCCACCAGGCCAAGTTTGCGCCTGTTCAGGCTTTCTATGGGCCTGAAACCAACACCCCGGTTCCTCAACATATCCCCCAGCCTGGAGAACCTGTTCCTGAAAAAGTCCACGAATTCCCTGTATTCACCCACACATGTTGACTGGTCAGTAATATCTGAGATCACGTCCAGCTCACCAGTCCATTCATCTTCATCTTCATAATCCGGGTCCCTTGGTACTATGGGGTACTCGGTCCCTGGCTGCGGTGTGGTCCTGGTATTAAAAGCCGGGTCGATCTGGGCAGGGCCAACCACAAGTGTGGACTCGTCAAGTGAATCAAGTATCTGGCTGATAAGTGAAAGACTGGTGTCCTGTTCCGTAAGCAATGTGAGGGCGTCAGGGTCTATCTGGTAACCGGCCTCTGCGAATTGCTCTACAATGATTGAAGCATGATCAGTATTTTCCATTAAAATCGCACAAACTATTATCACTTTACACGCTATAAGTATTCGCCATATAAATACACGGGAAGAGAAAACCATTATCGATAAATTATTTTATTATGTTAAACTGTTCAGGAACAGTAATAATTTCTGGATTTGCCGGTTAAATGACCTGCTGTTTGTAGCTGTAACGATCGGCATGTTCATGCTTATCTCCCAAATCGGTCTTGGTATTTCAACGCCGGCGGTGGCTGTAGAATCTGGTAGCATGCTGCCTAATATCGGTATTGGTGATGTGGTTATCATTCAAAGCGCACAGCGGACCCAGATCATTTCACATACTGAGGGCACCCTGTCAGGATACACATCATTTAATGAATACGGGGATGTAATACTGTACAGGAAGTACGGGAGTACTGCAGATACCCCGATCATCCACAGGGCCATGGAGTGGGTGGAGGAGGGTGAACCCATGTGGTCCGGTGGACCTGTTGCACCTCATTCGGGATATATAACCAAAGGGGATAATAATAAAGATATTGACCAGAAGACCTCTACAAGCAGGCTAGAACCTGTAAAAGAAGAATGGATCATCGGGGTGGCCCGGTGGCATGTCCCCTGGGTAGGATATCTCTCACTGGCTGTACATTGATATCGACTGGCCTATTCCAATCTGGATTGGATATCTCTCACAGACTGTGCATTGATATCGACCGGCTTACATTAATCTGGATTGTACAACGAGCAGGTCAGGTTGATAATTCTCCAGTGGTTTTAACCTGTAATCTTCCATGAGCACTCCCTTAGTATCACTCATCGGAACGCTCAATGATATTTCCTTGGTCCTGCCATACCGGCCTTTGCTTACCACCATAGCATTGATGATGCCCAGCATATCCAGTTCTGAAATAAGGTCGGTAATCCTGCGCTGGGTGAGTATGTCAGACCCGATGTCATTACACATATGCTTATAAACAGTGTAAGCTTCACCAGTGGAAACATTATTTTTCCTGATCTTACTGAGCAGAAGCACACTTAGCAGTACGAGTTTGGACTGGGTTGGGAGGGTCCTGACCACTTCAACAACTCTATCATTCTCGATTTTTTCCTGTGCAATCCTGACATGTTTTTCTTCAACTACTGGCGATTTTGTCCGCTCAGCTATTTCACCAGACACGCGCAGGAGGTCTAACGCGCGTCTGGCATCTCCGTGTTCTTGAGCAGCAAAGGCGGCACACAGACGGGTAACAGTTTCATCCAGCATTCCCTTCTTAAAAGCCAGACCCGCCCTCTGTTCCAGAATATCATGTATCTGTTCTGCATCATATGGCGGAAAAATAATCTCTTCTTCACCAAGGGAACTCTTAACCCTGGGATCCAGGAATTCTGTGAACTTAAGGTCATTGGAAATGCCGATCAGACTTATCCTGGCGTTCTCCAGGTCGCCATTTATCCGGGAAAGGTTATAGAGCACGTCATCACCTTTCCTGACCAGTTTGTCTATTTCATCCATTATGATTATTACAACACGTTTTTCCTTATCAACAGTTTTTTTAAATTCTTCAAAAACCTGATCTGTAGGCCACCCGGTCATTGGGACTTCTTTTCCAATATGTTTTGCCAATGTAGCCAGGAGTCGGTACTGTGTATCTACAATTTCACAGTTAACATATAACACTAAACATGTTGTTTCATGAGACTCACTTGTATTTTGCAGTTCCTGCCCCATAAATTTTACAACTGCTGTCTTACCTGTACCTGTTTTTCCATAAATAAGAATATTTGAAGGTGTGTCTCCCCGGATAGCCGGAACAAGCATACTGGCAAGTGACTGGATCTGCTTATCCCTGTGAGGCAGATTATCAGGTGTGTAATTAGGTCTTAATACTTCTTTATTCTCAAAAATTTCAGTATTTTTAAGAAAGTCATCAAATATCCCACGTGTGGGCTTTTTTTCAGATTTTTTTGATGTTAATTTTATTTTTGACATACAAATTTCACCACGTTTTTAAGATAAATGTAAGGAATATACAATTCATACAGTTTGTGTAATTTAGTAACACTTTTCAAACCCTCTCTTCAACCCTGACTGAATATTCCATATGAAATATACCTTTTTATAGGTTCTGGTCAAGACCCCTCCATTTCAAGTAGAAAATGTAATTAATCATTATAGATTTACAAAAAACATTAACAATAGCCTTTAAATTGAAAATATTTTTTCGAGTGAGATTAATAATAACATAATAATTGAACGAAATTCTTGTATAACCCCTTAATTTCCTCTGGAGACTATATAAACAAGAGGAACCGTATGATTTCCACTGGAAATGACAAAAATAGATAAAAGGTATATGAATATAATAATAAAAAATAAAAGCTATTGTTGATTTAGATTTTAATATATATAAACTTTGTTATTTAACTTTTAAATATCTTTGAATTGAAATTTAATATAATGAAATCCAATATAATAAAATATAATGAAATCGTCAATATGTAAAAAATGTAGATAAATCATACTTGTCTACATAA
>Ga0255373_1072_pt1 | contig 21019 bp, 30 predicted proteins | sample ANMaggSeSYBR01E5_FD_182093 | JGI IMG/M metagenome (GOLD analysis project Ga0255373, IMG submission 182093) | Sediment cell enrichment communities from methane seep in Santa Monica Basin, California, United Staets - ANME aggregate JGI... | ecosystem: Environmental > Aquatic > Marine > Cold seeps >... | reverse complement strand
TCTTACCCTGTTGGGTGTCGTGATTCTCGTCGTGCTGCTTCAGCGTTTTTAGATAAAACAAAGTTCTCACACAATGGTAAGTGGTACTCAGTAATCGCTTATGAAATCAAGAACCAGGTAATCACCTTTACGTTTATGAGGTAAACAATCAAAAATCTTACTAAAGAACAGATGAGAATATTAACAGACCTTTCTTACTCTGGTCGCCAGGCTGCATTCTTAATTGGGTGCAGTAATGGATTTGTTAACGCAGAGAGAAAGAAACTTGGATTAAGGAGAGATCGAACTAACCACTCTCTTATTAGATTCGAGTATCACACATTCGGTATGGTGTTCGTCGATAAGGCGAACCCGTACAAGCCTTATTACTCTGACACGCTCAGAATCGCATTAGGGATTTAATATGAAAGTATCAACGAAACGAACAGCTCAAATTAGACATCACATTATTAATACCAACAACCTTTCACAGCGTGAGATTGCTAGATTGAACAATGTAAGCCTCAACTTAATAAGTTCATTTAAATCTGACATCAAGTCATGTGAAGACTTTAGTGATGTTAATACAGATTGTGATTACGGTATTCTAATTCGTAACCTTGATCGCTGTGATTGCAAAGGTTGCATTAAGTGGACATTGATCAATCTTATCGCTGGCAGTATGAGTGCCAGGCAAAAAGCATTCGTTCGTGATGAAAAAACATATCATAGTAATACTTATTGCAAACATCTAAATAAAACTAAACACACATTAAGCGGTAACTGCGCTTGTCGAAAGTGCAACCATGATAATTGGGTTAAGTACGACAACAGAACTTAACGATGAGATATTTAGATAAGCCCTTCGGGGCTTTTTTTTCGTCTGTAGAAAAGGAACCCCTCTCGGATGGAGGCGAGAGGGGCGGCTCACGAGTAACCACTTCCCGATCATCGCCTTTGGATAGTTTAGATTATTTTTGATTTATTTTCACTTTAGATTAATAAACCACAAATTAAATGTTGCACCATTAATTAAAAGGAGTATATTGGGTTTCAAGAAGTGATGGAACAACCTCTCACTAGATGGAGATTCAAAAATGAAAATCAAACTTACTTACTCTCAAGTTAAACAAGCTCTGAAAAACGGTTACATTTCACCGCTTAACTCTTTCGCGTTGAATGCTGCTGCGACTTTGATCAATGCACTTAAATCATTCCGTGATGCTGCTAAGCCTCGAGTTGCTGCTGGTCACCTTGATGAGTTAATGGCTGAACAAACTGTCATGCCTTGGACGCATAAGTTTTGGAAACATCCAATTAAACAAAACTGGTTAATTGATTACACAATCAATCAAATTCGTCACCGTCATGGTTTTGATGGTGCAAAACACAGCCTTATATCATTTGGAGAATAATATGGCACATAACGAGCGCGGGGCTGGACGTAAACCCCTTCCATACAAAACGGTACAAAGACGCATCCCTGAACCTTTATGGGATGAAATAGAAAAGTTAATCGAAGAGTACAAAAAGGAAATGGCAGCATAAAAAAATGCCCGTCGGTCAGGACAGGCTAGTTATTAGTTTTTAGTTATCGGTTTTTACGGAGTGATTATACCATGCACTTTTATCAATTCAATATTGGCAATTACGCCAGCGAGACAAGTCATCTCGATGAGATGGAAGATTTAGCATATCGACGAATGCTTGATCTGTACTTTTTGAAAGAACAGCCATTACCAGAAAGCCTTGAGCAAATTGGTCGTTTGATTCGTATGCGTTCGCATAGCGATTGCATTGCGAACGTATTAAGTGAGTTCTTTACACTTGAAGATGATGGTTATCACAATCATTTTGCAGATGAGTCTCTTGATAAGATTTATTCCAAATCAGCTAAAGCAAAAGCATCTGCTGAGAAAAGATGGAAGAAAAAGCCTGTTAAGGATGCGAACGCATCGGAAATGGATGCGAACGCATTGCCAACGCATAGCGAACGCAATCCGAACGCATTGCCAACGGAATGCGAAGGCAATGCTACATATAACATATTACCTATTACTCAAGACACAGAACATAAAGAGCTTTCTTTGTCATCTAACGATGACGCCGTCACTGTTCTCGAATACTTAAATCAAGTCTTGGACACAAAGTACAAGTCCAGCACTAAGAGTCACATCCAAAATATCAACGCTCGTTTAAGTGAAGGTAATTCAGTTGATGACTTGTGTTTAGTTGTTAAGGCAAAGTTTGAAGAGTGGAATGGAACGCACATGGATAAGTTCCTTCGACCATCAACATTGTTTCAAGCAGAAAAGTTTACTGGTTATTTACGATTTGCTAAGAACCAACCAAACCAAATTAAGAAACGTGATGTAAACCATTTACCGACGGATTGGAGTGATGACCTATGAAGACATTTTCAGACACAAGCATTTTAAAACGCATTAACGCGATCAAAGAATCTAAAGGGAAAGATTGCAAAGAGTTTAACGAGTCTTGGGATGAGATGAATGAGCGTATTACCGCTGAAGCTCAAGAATCAGATCGCATCCGTTTTAAAAAGCAATTACGTGATGCTCGCATGAGCAAAGCAATCGGACGCAGTGGACTTCAAGGAAAGCACTTACTTTGCACGTTTGATAACTATGTCGTAACCAGTGAGGCTCAACAGGACGCGGTTGACTTTGCAAAGCGATATGCTGATACGTTTGGATTTAACCCACACATTAACTTTGCATTCTTTGGAGCAAGTCGAACAGGTAAGAATCATCTTTCAGCGGCAATCTGTAATCAACTTATTCCACAAGGAATTAGTTGTTTGGTAATCACCGTCACTGAGTTGAATATTAAAATCAAAGAAACATACAACAACCGATCATCTGTTACTGAAGGGCAGATTTTAAAAGAGATTTGTAATTTTGATTTCTTGGTGTTGGATGAGATTGGTATCAGTACCGAATCAGAGAACATTAAAGTTTTACTGAATTACATCATAGATCAACGCTCAATCAACGAGAAAGCTACTGGGATACTTTCAAACCTAGATGCTAATGGAATTAGAAAGGAGTTGGGAGATCGTGCTGTGAACCGATTAATGGAAGTCGGAAAGTCAGTTAAATTCACATGGGATAAACATCAATTTAAATTTGATGATCTTTAATAACCAATAACAACAACGGGGGTTAACCGCCCCCAAAGGTGGAATGATGATCAATTACGAAGACGCTGAGAAAGCGCTGGAGTTTCTGAAGAACACCGATGTATCCTTTGCCAAATCTAGGGCGTTGAAAGACGCTTTAGATGAATCAAAGAAGACGGTAGCTGCAATACAGTTCATGGATGCCACTGGAAGCGCCGCAGAACGCCAACAGATAGCTTTATCGAGTGAAGCCTACATAACCCACCTTGATAAGATGGAAAGCGCAACAATGGACTTTGAGACATTAAAAAATAGACGTATGACCGCAGCCCTTCAAATTGAGATGTGGCGGTCAATTAATTCAAACATGAAGAAGGGTAATATATGATGAGATATGACTTTAAATTAGACTTGGTTCCAGCGTCACGCCCTCGCGTGGGTCGGTTAGGTACTTTCTATCAGAAAACTTATCAGTCATTCAAAGATACAATGAAAGTCATCGTTGATCATATGGAGTTTGATAAAGTCGAGTCTGGACCAATCCACGTTTACACCCGTGTTTATCGCAAAATGCCAAAGTCTTGGAGTAAGAAAAAGAAGAATGAATTACGCGGTACTTTTGTGATCACCAATGTAGGCGACAGTGATAATTTAGAGAAGGCAGCGTGGGATCCATTGAACGGTAAAGCGTGGGATGATGACTGCCAAATAGCATGGAATGAAACGAAGGTTACGTGGGCAGATGAAGGTGAGTTTTATATCGTAATCAAGAAATTATAACCTGTGGATAAGTAAGTTAAGCCCCTAATTAAAGGGGCTTTTTACTGGTCGGAGCAGTGTTTGACAAAAGTTGAGTTAATATAAATCATCAAATTAAAGAATAAGGAATTAAGATATGCCAAAGTTAACATTTAGCGAAATTACAATAACAGAATCACACTTAAGCGCATTGGTTGCTTTGAATCAGTATGTGGTTGTTAATTCTTGTTATTTTGAAAAATTGGATCTTTCAACATTGAACGATAAGGTCTTCATTGAAGATTCTCGTTTTGTTGATTCTTTTATTTGTGTTCCAAATCTAAATAAGCAGCTTCATAACTGTGAATTCATGTTTACATGTCCAACTAAAAACGCAACTTGTCCAGTGAGGACAGCAATTAGATCAATTGGTTATTACTCGCCAGTTAAAGTTTCATTAATTTAATCATAAAATTAATTTGGGGAAATAAGATGAAAATTCATGGTAATAAATTTAAAGATTGCACTTTAAATATTAAAGGTACTAGCGGGTGGGTGGAAGTTGCAATAAAAGCAAAAGTGGTTACAAAGGAACATTTAGATGTAATTTGCTCATTTGCAACCCATTTAACATTAACTGATTGTAAAATCCCTTTCGGTTATGAGTTCCAAGATGGTTTTCATGCCTCAATGGAAAATTGTGAAACATATAAATAAAACTGGAAGTGTTAAAACAAAGCCCTCGATTATGAGGGCTTTTTTATTACGCTAGGTTTGCCAATGGTCGCCACGAGTTATAACAAATATTCGCGCCAATCAACACGGATCGACCCGCCGGAATGGGCGTTGATAGGATAACGTTAGGCGATGAAATACTAGCTATAGTTGTCCATAACCACACACCGTTATCCAATTCAACACCGCAAACCGTTGCAGGCCCAGAGCTAAGCCACGCCGCAGTGGATACGATCGGAATTGTTGTACCGCCAGCCACTACCGCTGCCGTTGTTGTGCTTTGTTGTGCGAATAACACGATCTGAGCAACGGGTTGACCGATTGACGGAGTTGGATCTGTCCACTGAGACGATACTGGAAAGTAACCCTGATACGGTAAATTTGCTCTAAAAATACGCTCACGGTACACTTGTGGTGTAGATAGCTCACGCTCAATTATTGCGTGGCCGCTCGCCGCAAATACGCCAGACGTTTGAGATTCAATAGAGTAGTCATTAGTATTTCCGGAAAGTTGATTGCCACCTATGATTCCGTTTTTCTGCAAAATAGTGGTGGTAATGCCATGTATACAGCCCGAAACATCATTATTTGTAACGCTGCATCCAGTTTCTCGAACTCGTATCCCTGTCTGTGTTGTTACGCCAAAAATATAGCCGGGTTCAGTAGGGGCCGATGGGTTTTTAATTGGCGTAAATGTTCGCACTTTGTTGTTGCTGATTCTTGTATTTTTGGCTGAACAGTTGATCCCATAAGGCGTGCAGTTAATGATTGTATTGTTATGTATCTGATTGTCAGAGTTAGCAACTGTGAATGCATCCGTTGATGTCCCTGATGTACTAATTCCGCCAACAACTGTGCAGTTGATGATTATATTATCGTGGATGTTACATTGACCGTGATAAATAGCTAGAACCCCATAACGACAACCTTTTACAGTGTTGTTGTTAATAGTACCAATTCCGTCAAAGTTGCCTTCACCCCACATGATCCCGCCACAGTTTTGAGGAGATGTATTGCTACCGAAAACCTGATTAAACGCAATGGTTGAAGGCCCACAGGCTTGAATTGAAATAGAGTTCACATCTCCATTTGAACCTGTACAAATGTTTGATTTGATCATTGATAAATAACAACGACCATTATAATTGATCGCGGTGTATTTACAGTTGTGCACATTGTTTGAGTTGCATCGGAAATACCCGTCACCGCCCTCTGAGCAAATGCCAATCATCGACATGTCATCAATCCACATATGGTGGACATTAACATCCTTAGCGTTACGAAACAGGATTCCTCGACCTAAAGCAAGGCTCAGATTTTCATAAACTCCGGTTCCAGCAATTGCAAAATGGCTACACTCGAAACGCTCAACAGGATCGCCTGACATTTGCGGAATCGTCAGATCTGGTTGGTTACTAAAATGGAATGGTACGTGTTTGTTTTGGTATACACGATACAAACTTGACGCACCTGATCCTGTCATACTAATGCGGTTTGAACTGATAAATACACACGCCCTAGTGTCATTATTTGTTGACAACCCATAAGCCGCATTTGGTGAATCAACGGGTGGCGTATAGATCTCACCGCCGCCAGCCACAGCTAGATAATCAACTAACTTTTGCATCTGAGGTGCATTATCAGTAACTAAATTTAATTTAGTCGAATCATCTTTAACGCCAAATTTGCGAATGGAGATTCGACCGCCTTTTAAATTAGCTTCAATATAGATATTTGATGAAACACTGAAAATACTGCCACCATCATCAGTGTGAGGGCCAATTCTAACTATTCCCCAGTTAGATCCGCCGTCTGACTCCTCGTAATAACCCATCCATTCTACTTTTTCACCTTCAATTGGGTTGTTTAGGATGTACTCTTTAGCTGCATCGATATTCTTAAATGAGTCTTGATTTGAAGCGCTACCCTCTTTTCCTAAGTACTTGTATGTATAAAGTTTGCCATTACCTTTTATTTGTATCGATGCTCCTGCTTCGTAATTATAAGGAACAATCAATGAGCCAATCTCATTTACAAAAGCACCAGAAGAGTTTGTTTTGACTGGGTTTACTGTCTCTAACTCAATTCCATTTTCATCTTGGTAAAAGATCTTTGTGCGATCAGACGGGTTTGAATACGGCGTTGTGCCAATAAATCCAACGTAATAATCAGCATTACCTAATGGTTTAACTCTTCCATTGCCACCGTCAGGCGACATAATAATTGGGAACGGGGTATCTAATTTCATGATTTTCTCTCTATTGGTATTGGTATTGGTATGGGGTGATTTTAAATTGATTAAATATTAATAACAAACAAACTTATTGATTAATTCTTATTGCTTTGATTTGAATTATTTAATATATTAATAATTCAATAATAAAGGAGTTTAAAAAATGGAATTGATAATCAATGATATGGTTATAAGAACTGACTTAGACGGTCGTTACTCTCTAACTGATCTATGGAAATCTAGCGGCAGCATCAATAAGAAAAAGCCAGCATTGTTTTTTAAAAACGATCAGACTGTTGAGATGATTGAGCTTTTAAAGGTAGATAATCCTACCTTTGAATGTGTTGTTAAAACACAGGGTAGATACACTGGGGGATCTTGGGTTTCTAAAGAATTAGTTTACAAGTACGCAATGTGGGTTAGTAGACCTTTTGAATTGAAAGTTATAAGAACTTTTGATGCAATGTCTAATGGAGATTACGCTAAAGCCCATGCAATACTAACTGGAAACAAAGAAACATTAGAAATAATAAAAGAAAGAGATCGCATAGAAAACGATGAGTTAATGAGTGATGGTGAGAAAATAGATAAGCTGACATTACTGGAAGTAAGGTATAAAGAATTAGGAAGAATAGCAGGATCCGCTTTAGGTGTCAGGCGTGGTCAAAATGGTGAATTTAAAAGAGTTGAAGATAAATTAATTAGTAACGTTCAGTGTGCGTTTGTTTTTAATTAAAGCGCTCAATTTTGAGCAGTGTTTTTAATTAAGAGAGCCGATTAAGGCTCTCGTTAGGAGGTTTTATGGTTGAGTTTATTGTTGAGTGTTTACTGGGTTTCAGTTTCGGTTTCGCTTGCTTGTTCTTTTATGGATGGCGCATCTCTAAGCGTGGTTGAATACTGATACAGCTCGTTCTTTATTTCTGGGTTAGCCTCTGCAATTGCATAGAGGCGACCCAAGTTAGCACCAAGCGCTTTCTCAGATGTTCCATCACTTGCTGTTTTAGTTAGCCATTTAATAAATGGTTTACTTGTCATTAGCTTTGCAGCAGCAGCAGGACTTAAAGCAGCAGCAGCACCAGCCGCACCACCAATTCCCGTCATCTCACCACCTGCAAATCCAGCCAACGGAGCCATCATCAATTGAAGCATTAGTGATGTTCCTGCTGTGTTTGAGTTGTTTAATATTGCAGATTTATCTTTCATTGATGCACTTATTGTTGCTAAGTCATCAAGTGCAGAACGTGTCCCTGCGTCTTTAAATACAACTCGCTTTGCTGTCTCTGGCATTGTGTTCCAGTTAGTCATAAACGTAGCAGGGCTAAATGTATCACCAGATAAACCCTGACTTCCTGCGTTTGCATTACCCATACGTCGAACAAACTCACTTGATACGACCTTTTGAGTTTCTGGATCAAGGCTTTTGTATAGCTTATTTAATTGGGTTGCTGGGTAGTTTTTTAGTTTACTGACTTCAGGTCCAAAGATTGATCGATATACCTGCTCTGGTATGTCACGCTTAATTAAAGGATCGAAACTTTCCTCTATTACTTTCGCTCCATCTCTGTAAAAATTATTTGCACGATCAAAGGCGTACTTAACAGGTGCGCCCATTCCTGACGCTGCATCTTCAATATCTTTTGATAAAGCACCGTAAAGGGTTCTTATCTCACCCTGCTGAACATCATTAAGCAATTTATTATCAGTTATCTCACTTCCAATTTTTGTCCTTAATGACTTTAATGCTCCAACACTAGCGCCGCCTTTTTCTTGAGCTTTCGTAACAGCATCAAACAACCCTTTAATCTTTGATGAGCCAAGCACTGATTCAAATTCAGGATCGTCGGCAAATTCAGACGTTATACGTTGCAGTTCAATATCAGTATTATTCAATGGAACGCGCGTGTTTTTTGGCATTTTCTCCCATAATTGATTGTAGTAGTTACTCGCTTGATTCTTAAATTTGTTAACTTGGTTATCAATACCTTTCTTTATCTGCATTCCAACGGCGGTTTCACCCGTTTCGTCAGATAGGCGTGACGCGGTATCTTCTGCAAATTTTGTCATTCCATCGATAGATGATTGATAACTTTTTTGAATGATGTCAGAACCAATAGGAGCAACCCCAGCAGCTGCTTCAATTCCCTGCAATGTTCTATTTCCTGAAAGAGTTCCTGCTGGTAGTTGAACCCCTACGCGCTCAGATGCCTCTTGAACTTCAGCGATAGGTTTCTTTACTGCTCGACTTACTTTAGCGCCAAGGTTTGATGCCATTTTCCCAGCAACCTCACCAAGCTTTCCACCAACAAAATTCATTCCAGTTTCAATTGCTGTATCACCAAGCACTTCAACGGCATTACGAGTATCTTCAACAGGAAATAACTTACCAGCAATGAAATCATATAAAGCTCCACCAGCACCAGCACCAACCGCGCCCAAAGCTGGGGCGGTAACTGGAGCAGCTGGACCACCTAGCATTCCAGCTGCGCCACCGAAAGCACCACCAATCAACTCAGCACCCATACGGAGGTTTTCACCAACGTCACCTAAGTCCATTCCTTTAGGATTAAATAGCGTTTGCTGATTTGTTTCAGGATCAGTGAATACGAAATTATCCTCATAGATACGGGCATCAGGGTAATACTTTTGAAGTGTTGCTAGTTTATCCTCTGGCTTTTTGGCAGCACCAACAGCGGTACGTACATCCATTGGAGCACCACGTTCTAAGTCTATATTTCCAGCAGAAACAGCAGTATTATCCGCTGTTTGTTTCATTGATTGACGCATGTCATTTAAGGCACTGGCTAACACTTTTGCATTCTCTGAGTCGCCTGCTTCATGAGCCATTACTAGTGCCTGTCCAAGTTGTTCTTCAGTAAAATTACTCATAATTAACCACCAAAACCATAAATAGCCATTACATCATTAACTTGAATTGGCTTTTGCTGTTGCCCTGTGTTGGCACGATGTGCAGTCTCAGCTGTTGTTGGTGCTGGAGCTGATCTCATGACGTCAGGAGTGGCAAATATACTCTTTTCTTCTTGGTTTTTAATCTGCTGGCGAATTGCTGGAGGCACTCTTTTTAATAGATTCTCTCGCATTGGTTTAGGTAATGAGTCACCGTAAACATCGAGATAATCTGTAATTTCTTGAACTGATCCTTCTTGAGCTGAATTAGCAAGGTTGTTTGCCGTTGCAACAAAATCAGAAAACACTTTGTCTGAAATATTACCATCACCAAACGCTTTGTTTAACTGGTTTGTCATTGAATCAAATACACCGCCAGTGCTTGCAGCCATTCGCTGTTCGCCTTCCATTACGGCAGAATCTGGGTCTAATGCTTTCATAAACTTAAACACAGCAGCTAATTTTGCAGCGGATGAACTACTTTTCTGAAGTCCTTCTAAAGATTTGGCTGAATTAATAATCCCCATAGTTGGCTTGATCATGCTTGTTACATCGTTATTCAAGCCTTTGACATCGGATAATTTTAAAGACTCACCTGTTGCTGCTTTTGCTTGAGCCTTTGCTAAAGCTGTTTTATCCGCTGTTGCTGCTGTATTTGCTTGCTGTTGTGCAATACCTATTCGTTGCTGACCCTGATCAAGTTGAGCTTGTTCATAAGCTGTGATCTCTTTAGGCTGTCCAAAGTTCAACGCCTCACGCGCTGCTGTTAATCGCTTAGGGTCATTAAAGGCTGCGAATCGCTCAACACCTTCTGTATAACCTTCAGGGTTTTTCTTGAAGTTAGCCAACTCTGCAATGGATTGAGTTGGGTCCCCACCATTATCCTGAACCATCTTAATGCGATCAGTCAGAGTCTGTTCTGTGTTCTCTGGGTTTTGAATGATGCTAAATACAGAATCCATCATGTTCTGTTTGGTTTGATCATTCTTGAAGTTCAGCGACTTCATAATATTCTCACCCATCTGAGGGTTTTGAATAGAGAACGCCATGATGTCATCGATGTTTCCGCCTTTGTATAACTCACCAGCTTGTTTCATCATTGCCTCACGGCTTAACTTTTGTTCTTCTTCCGCGTTACGTTGCTGCATCTGTCCAAGACCCTGTGACAGCATTCCTAAACCTTGTGAGATATCAATTGCCATGATTCGCTCCTAAAACTTCATATGCCTGACGTTTAATCATCTTGTAACCATTCGGCGCTGTGATAACTAAATCTGGATAAACCTTCTCAACTTCTTGAGCCAGTAAACCGAATGATTCACCATTAAGACCGATTTTCTCAGCTTTATCATTCCACGTCCAAGAATATTGATTTATATCTGGGTGGTTGGTTGTGCCGTTTTTAGTGATATTGTCTTTTAGGTTTTGGTCAGAGAACATAGCAGCAGTTCCAGCAATACCAAGGATATTATTAAGTCCAGCTTGATTTCCAGCTTGTTGAGCTTGATTAGCGCCAATAATTCCTTGTTGTGCAGTTTGACCCATATTTCCGTATATCCCAGCCATTTGACCAGCACCAGTATTCAAACCTGATAAACCAGTAAGGCCAGATATTTGAGCGTTGTAAGCATTACCTAATGCCTGTTGACGCGCTAGATTCTGCTGCGTGGCAATATCACCTAAACCAGCTTGATAGTTGCCGCCACGAATTCCGCCAGTTACCGCTGCATTGCCCTGCATCATTTTCTGGGCATCAGTACCCATCTGATTAATTTGACCTAACTGAGCCTGATAAGCTGGGTTACTCGTTGGATCTCCCGTAAACATTTCACCAAGCATACCTTGAGCTTTATCTCGCCACTTTCTAGCCTCTTCAGTGTCATCCCAAATTGTGTCAAATGCCTGTTGCTGGAAAGCAAGGTTTTTGTCTGTGCCTTCTCTAACTGCATCACTGGCATCGTCGCCACCGCCAAAAATACCATCAATGATTCCGCCCATATTCACCTCGATAAATTACATAGTCACGTTTATAGCAGTTTACAGTCATTCCGCACCTGCTTGCTAGATTTTGAGCTTTGATATTGTCTATTTTAATTGGTGCCCACCATACACCACCTATTTTATTCATCAACTCTAAACACTGTTTTCTTGCTGGCTCTTTTGAAGAAACATGTATCTCATGACCGCCAAACAAACAGCGTTTATAACCAATGAATACCCAACCGCTTATATAAAATCTCAAATCAGGGAAGAGGTTGTGCCATTTGCTGTCCATTGATTTGACCGAGTATGAGATCATTGACTTTGTTTTGCAGTGCATCTTGTCTGTCCTTCATTTGCTGAAAGTAGGCTTGATTGTATTCGGCGGGGGCGTCTGCCAATGCACCCGTAAGTTGTGCGACATTTGCAGCCAATAACACAACGCCAGAATCGGATAATGTACAAAAATCCCCATGACCTACTAACTCCCCATTTGCTTGTGATATTGCTAATTGGTTTGCATCAGCGGTAACTTTAACTACTGCAATGTTGGTGGTGTTTGTTTGAATGTTGTTTTTATTCGTTGTGATGCGAGCGTCATGATCGTCTAATTCTTCATAAATAGCGATGATGTGATTTTCAATGATCACAATATCCTGCTCAATACCGTCGATATCTATTTTAATTAAAATTATTTCTTGAGCGTTTAACTTTGATAACTCGCTAGAGGTTTGAGCGATATCACCGGTTAACTGAATGTCTTGTGGAACATCAAGCAACCAGTCAGAGATCATTCTGAATTTATTTGCATCAACAAACCCTTCTAAATCCCTCCATAACAGAGGGCTAGAAAGCATTTGATATTTATCTGCCATTAGAATTGCTCCCATTGTGGCGCGAATGATAAACGATAACCCGTCTGTCCACGCACTTTAAACGATGTTGGAGTCTCAAACCATCCCATATTGTAAAACTCGAACTGTTGATAATAATCTAAACCATCAGCAACTAGTAGAGAATGCTCCTGTGGATAGTTCATTAAGTTAGATGATGCGCTTAGGAATAACTCAACGCATGAACCCTGTGGATAACGACCAGGCGCTAACTCCCAACGCATACGCGGGATATTCTGACGACGAAACTTTATGATCGGTGAGTACATGACAAATTCTTGAATCTCGTCATATTGAGCAAAGGTTGAGTAATCAATAAAGCCGACATTTCCACCCAACTTATCACCCGTTATCCAGCCCGGTACGTTAGGGTCGTACACTGCATTCATTCCACGCCAAGGGTTATTATTCTGTCCCGTTTTTAATTCAATCCACTGACTCGTAGCTCCGTTATACATCAAAGTTGGTGCGTCAGGTAAATGGATTAAAAGGTACTCATGACCACGCTCTGAGCGTGATTCAAGGCGTATCGAATCCCAATCTTTCTCCGTGTATTTCTCAAGAATTCTTTGGACGGTATGAGTGCCAAGTGGCTGAAGTGAGCCATTGCCAATTAAATGAACGTTGATCGCTTGGTCTTTACGTCCACCAATTAACGCCCATGAACCAGCAAAACGACACTTAGCCAGTGTAGAAATTGCACCGCCTTCAATGACACGACTCGCTTGACGGACTAAAGTAAAATCTTTGTCACCACCTTGATCACTATAGAACTCCAAAGAAAAACGATTTATAACCACCAGCATATTCGATGCATACCATTCAATCCCATTAGCTGGGTCTGGGAATACATCGGCAGTCTCATAGGCTAAAGGTTCAATCTTGTCATCTTGGTTAGGCAAACCCTGGACGATATAAGTAATACCCGTTGCTGAATCAAAACTTATGCGATAAATCTTGCTGTTCAACAATGCCTGATCAATGGCATAACCTAGATTCTCGGTTACCTGACGAACGCCATCATCAGGATTCCAAAGGTAGTTTTTACCCTCAGTGATGATTGATAAGTTGTTGAGCGTGTAAATTAGAATTGCTTGTTGAGTGCCAGGTATATCACCAAGCTCACGAATATCACCGTTGATTACTTCGATTAACTTTGTACCACTGACACGAAACTGACCTCGAAAATAATCATTCTCACAGTAAATTGCACCGCGATCTTTCCCAACACCATCAGCGTATTTTGTTAAGCCGGGTACTAGATCTAAATAGGGTTGACCATCAATCGGTACAAAGACAACGTTTTGAGGAAATAAGGCTGTGTATTGCGCGTTTTCATCTGCGCCCATACCTTTATTGAATGGAATTGTTAGCATAAAAAAGCCCTCGATTATGTTGAGGGCTATTATCGTCTTATTCGTGTGCCATGACAATGCGAACATCTGTTATGGGAATTTTGTCAGTGGAATGTTTCGCTATTACTCTTTGAATAGCCTCGTGTCTGTTTGAGGCTTCAATGCTGTCATTTAGAAATCTACCGTTCTTTGTGAACACTATTTTGAATATCATGAAATCAACCTGAACACAGTTAACCCTTCTTCCATGTCCCTTTTCATAGATTTAAGAACAGGACTAATTGGGTTGTATGCCATATCCTCTTCTATCTCTCTGTCAAAGACTCTTTCTACTGAATCCAGACCTTGAGTGGCGTTTAATTGAATACTCTTAATTTGCCATACAGGGAGAACTTCACGGGTGTACTTTGAGGTTAAATGATCGATCATGTATAGGATAGCGGTATCGTCGTCGCTCATAGTAACATCCCTGTCCTTAAAACTCCGTGGCTTTAGTTTAGCTCATAAATGAAAAAGCCCCCAAATAGGAGGCTTAGTGTTTATAGTTTGTTAATTTTCATTCCATCACGATATTCGTTTGATGCGTTTTTGTAGTCACCCCATGCGATGATGGCTGGATATATTTTTAATCTGTCTTTTTCTACTTCGATAACTGTTAACACCATTTGATTGTATTCAATATCCCTGATAACTACATCGAACTCACAACCACCCATTACACGCCTTACTCTATTAATATCTTTAATGAGTAGTTTATTTCCACGCTTCACCCCTTCATTATTATCAACCTTTAACCACTGACAGCGATTGTCTACATAATTCCCTTCATCGTCTTTGTATCGTGGTTCGTATGAGCCGCTTTCTTTGATGATCATCTCACTCACTCCGTTATTTAAGGTAAATATTTACACTTTCCGCGCTTGAATTGCGCTTAGATAAAACACTCTCAGCCTCAGTAATGATTTCTTCATAGTTATCATGCTTTTTACCAATTCCAATCTTGTCACGCATTGCGTCAAGCTCACGATATTCATCAGTATCTTTCTTGTCATCACGTGAAAGATAAACACACTGATTATGCACAGCCATCCAAAGAGAACTTAACAACTCGCCACTTCGGTAAGTTGGTGAATCCTTGTGAAAAAACTCGTTGCAATCGTAGCAATGAAATCCAATATCGTATCTAAGTCTATCGTTGTGATCGCACATTTATTTACTCTCCAATACTTTGATGACTTCAATATTTTTTACATTATCCAAATGAAGATTATTAACTTCACGATTAAGTAACTGCGCGGCTTCCCATGAGTCAAAGGCATTAACTGTTTTTGTCTCGCCTTTTTCGTTGTAAAGACCTTTTGCAAAATCGCAATATGTGAAAGTTGCTTTGAAAGTTTTAGCCATTATTTACTCTCCAATAGTGTGTTGTTTAAGATAAATTCAACCATTTTTCTTTTGCTCCAATTATGATTTACGAGATTTAGCTTTGCGGCATCGATCACCACATGCTTCAGCTTTTCCAACTAATCGCGCTCCACACTCAGAGCACTTGCGTCGGTTTGTTGCGATAATGCAAGTCATCTCTGGATCGTCGCTATCTTCAAGCTCACCCTTTAGAAAAGCAAGAATAAACTCATTAGGTGCAAGGTTAGGTATCCACTCAGTAAGACATGTATCATCTTCGGCTTGGTATCGATCAAGTAAAGCGTTTGGTGCGTCTAAAGTGAATTCAGAAAAACGAATATCACAACCCATCGATGCAGCCCATCTACGTGTAATCTCTAGACAGTTTTCAGCTTCACCGCCGAATGAAGCCGTAAACAAACAGAACAAAGGATGTGTAAATTCGCCATTTTCGTCGCGTGTAACTTCTACTGGATTTAACATTTTGTATCTCCGATTAAGAACTCCCCTTGAGTTCATGCATTCAATATATGTCACATCTAACCGTGACACAATACTTATTTAACACATCAGACCAGTAATTTTCATCAAACACAAAAAAACCCCAATTAAGGGGCTTTGTGTGATGACGGTCAAAGGTTAAATGTACTTGCCTTTATTCTTCTCTTTCGAGTCTCCCGTTCCTTTCGCGTAGTCCTCTCGGATTTTCTTGCGAACGTATGACGGGGCTTTGGCGTAGTCGGCTTTATCCACTCGACTGATTTTATCCAACTCCTTCTTGCGTGAACCTTTTGATTCATCGGCTCTCGCCTTAGTGGACTGACCACCCTTTGATGTACTTTTTAATCGAGCCATGAGATTCCTTATGACATGTTAATGGCAAAGTTTAACTTCTTCTTTACTGCTGGTGAGGTGTTTGGATCTTTCAGTTTCTTACGCATCCATGAACGGTTAATCTCACCATTCTTCTTTAAACCGCCTTCACGCTTGGCAATGGCAGTTAAAGAACCCTCCTCACTGGGCTTAATGTGAATCTTTTTCTGTTTAGTTTTTCTCATCATCACTCCGTTGGTATGTCTTTGAAATCGTCAGCAGCACCGTTGATCAATGCACCGCCTGTTAATACAGACTTTTCATCTGTCACTGCCGGGAAAGTATCCTCACCTAATTTACAATATGAGCTTAAATCAGGATAAAGCTCCATAGCTGTGAACTCTTCACCTGTTTCAAAGTATTCTGTTAAATGAGGTCCAGTGAATGCCATGTTAGATAAAACAAGGTTATTCAATCCACCATGCCAATTAATGCCAGAGAATCCAGCACCACCGACACCCGTCCATTCTTTACCAATATCTAAACCGCCAACAATATCTTGACCGTCGATCATGGTTTGAGGGATGGATAGGTTGCCACGCTGAGCAAATGTTCCGGCAGCAGGATCGCCTAAGTAGTACTTGAGGTATTTGGTTGTATGGTCATATACGAATAAGACACGGCTAAAGTCACCAGGCGCATACCATGTGTTAGCTTGTGCACGTTTAGCTGCATTGTATAAGTCATTGTCAGAGGTTACGTATAATCCCCAATTAGTAGAGCTGGCTTGAGCAAGTAGAGTTATCTGAACTCCACCACGACCAAACAAGGTCATTTTACCCGCTGAAGCTGGACCAGTTACGCCCACCAAAGTAGCACCGATTGACCATGACTTAGTAAAATCGAGAACGTCACCAGCATTAGTAAATTCAATGTAATCATTAACGCCATCAAGATCAATGTAACGAGAAGCCTGATCACCTGCATGAGCAAAGTCTGCAATATTAACAAAGTCGAGTAGGTCGAATGAATAAATCATGATGCCTTCACTCAACACTAAGACAGCATTTATTTCACCAGGAGTCGGGACGTAATCCCCAGAGGTAACAGCGTCCAATCCTTCCTGTTTAGTTTTAAAAAAACGATCTAAACGGTTGAATTCAGAACCCGCACCACGAAACGACAGACGATCTATCGCTAAATTTTGTAAGACTGGCATTTTAACCTACCTCTAATTCCAATACGTAGAGACCACCCAGCGCGATCCCCTCTCGTAAAACAACGTCATCATCTACTGGAGACGCTGACGCTTCAGGCTTTCCCGTTGCAATACTCGTTATGGTTAGATAAAGAAATTCAGCATCTTCAACACTCGATGGCGTCACTACCCAATCTGCCACTGGTCCTGCATAGGTAATGGCAGCAGGTTTGCTGAAATCATAATCACCAACCGGCACTAAGAATGTTGATGGTGAGCCTGGTATCCTTGCTTGAATATTTAACTTCCCAACTGTTACCGCTGCATTGCCTTTGATACCAAATGTGTGAAAGGTCAGGATATTACTAACCTGATTTTCAATCGTATTGATACCATCAGCGGCGGGTATTGTGTAACTGGACATTAACCTACCTCCAAATTTTTGACGTATAAAAAACCACTTGCTAATCCTTCTAGTAATTGATCTTCTTCGTTTAACCCTGATATCACCTTTGATTGACTAACGTTAATAAAATAATCATCTGTTGCGTAGTTAGCGTAGATTTCAACAACCGTATCCGGTGGGCAGATGTTTGGAACTGTTGCATTAGTTATCTTATTTCCTGTTCTGTTGTACCAATTAAACGCAACATCATCGCCTTTGTTGTTGATGTATTTAACATAGCCATGTCTTTGACCATCTACATCATGCATTCCCTCAAGTAGCTTTACATTTATCGTGCTATTTGACAGTTTAAATATAGTACCGTTTTCCCAGAACTCGATGTTGTGAGTACTACCACCACCAATGGATGATTTGTTATAACCAGACTTGGAGTTAAATTGACTCGTACTTACAATTGAATTAAGTGGTTTTGACCAGCCATGCCATGAACTCTCAGATACAACGCCTTCATGTATTGCGCCGCTTTCGTCCTCCCACTTAAGAAGAGTCATGTTCACTGAGCCTTTTACATAATCAAAATATAAAGCCCCGTAACCCTCTGACTCCTCAGGAGGTAAATAGCCTAATTGATTAGATGCTTGGCTAATGCTTATCTTTCCTGAAGACGCTCTATCCAATGAGTAAAGAGTTGAACACAGTTTATTAACTGCTTTTGATTGCGTGTCTTCGTTTTGTATTAATACCGTTAAACCGCCAACAATATCGTCTATTGCTCGATATGGAGTTTCATTAACCAGTTCTGTAATGGTTTCTGAACCAAACAACTCCTGCCCGTTGTGCTTGTTTACAACGAAACTATCAGCGATTAATTCTATGTTTTCAACTGAGGTTATTCTGGATGTTACTGTGCCTTGTCCTTGTAGTCGTAAGCCTTGATTTCGATCCCAGAACCCAACATCTCCATCATCATCCTGAATGACAAAACCATCTTTACCCTTCATGACCGCGTAAGTTTCGCTTTCGAATATCTCGGCGGTTACAGTGGTAAAAATAGGATTAGGATCTACTGGACCATCAACATTCATTGTTACCGTTTCAGTTCCTTCATTGTATGTTGTGCTCAGTCCATCACCGGGTATTAGGTTTTGACACTTGAGCGAACCAACATAAATAAACATCGGCTGAACTTCAGCAAAGATAGTGGTCTTACCTGATTCTTCATCAAAAAATGATTGGAGTTCTGAACCGATTAATATCTCATTAGATAGATTCCCCTCAATCTTCATTATGTTGCTATCTTCAAGAAGTACCTTTTTTACACCTTCTTCGAATAAATCAACATAAAGACCGGTCTTTCCATTTATCACTACATCAAATTGATCTCTCTGACCGATAATCAGGTTATCAGCAGGAGTAAGTAGCATTCCGATACATTCAGTTCCATCTTGCATTGTCACGCCGATTTCAGCATCTTTTACTAATGCAAAACCTTGAGATGGATCATCACCACTTGGATCGCTTAGGAATTTATTTGATTTCCAACCCACTGATTCAGCCGCTGTCTTTGTTACACCAGCCCTAATTGAATCCCTACCCTGATTATCCCAATCACTATCGGTGAGCATGGTGAGAGTCTGAGTGTAAAAATTCTCATCGTTTGATAGATAAAGAACGGCGTAATAAGTTGATGATGCATTTAATGTGTATGGACCATTTATATATTTACCACCTAGGCCACTTAAAATGTACCAACCATCATCCAAAACACCCCATTCACTGGCATTGAAATCACCATACACATCAATATCAATAAGCTTGGGCTTTAGGTCAGTAGGTGATGAGAACTGGGAAATCTTTCCTTCAGGCGTGTAAATTACTTTTATTGTTTCGTCAGTGATTATCTTTTCTGTCTGCTCATCGTTTACATAGATGGCACCAACAGCAGCTTGAGGAAGTTGTCCAGCATCAACCACTGAATCGTCATTAAGTACAACGATCAGATGGTTGTCATCATTGATGTAGATTGATTTTATGTTTTTATTGGTTATGTAATCGAGGAGAGTTTGACCAGTGATTGATCGTGTTCTACTTGCGGCGTAATCCCAAACAACAAAGAGGTCATCGGGTTTAATCTGAGTGATAACACTCAGTCTATTAATAGCTACCATAGCTCCTCCGTGAACTAATTCAGCATAAAGGAAAACCCGCACATGGCGGGTTATTCGTTGATTTCTGTTGTTAACTCATCTAACTGAGTATCGTTCTCCACTGTGATTTGATGTCTGCCGGGGTAATAGTGTCGAGGGATTAAACCAAAACGATTATTACCAGAGCCGATAGGTGTTCTATTTCCATACTCATATTTAGGTGTATTGTCTGCCCAAGTAGCTTTAAGCAGTGTGTTGTATGCACTCTTAAATTGTCGTAAAGGTGGTACACATTGGAATATCTCAGCACATCGAACTGCAATAATGATAGCCATTGGACGAATGTAAATATCGCTTACTCCGCTATCCTCTGCCATGTATGGATCCTCTTCAGCAAATCTGTAACCAATTCGGATTCCATTACCATCAAATTCTTGCATTGTGTCTTCAAGTATTTCCAAAACAATCATCTCGTTTTCCTCTGAAGGCTTTCGAGATGACCCCCACATTCCCAACTGCTTAAATGATCGGGCGACTATTTCACCCTTAGCCTTCGATATCACCGTCATCTTCTTCAGTCTCCACTGACTCTACTTCATCAGGCTGCTTTGATTTGGGTAATGTGTCGTAAGGACTCAAGCACCAGCCGCCTTTCTTAGTTGTCATTGATTTAACCTCTTCAGAGTCAACAATAACAAAGTCAACTGGAATACCCCAAATTACTTGTTTAGTGCCTTTGCGATATAAAACAGTATCCATAATCCATCCTTAAAAAAGGCGACCGTAGCCGCCTGTTGTTTGAGTTGTTTTATTAAGCCTGACGTGCCAAGCCCATACCAATTGCTTCAGGACGAACTGCACAAGCAGAGTACCAAACAGCGATACGACAACGACCGCCCAGTGTAGAAATGTCACCTTGAAATGCGATAACACCAGATAATCCAACACTTGGAATGGTGAAAGACTCAGCCTTCATACCAGAGAATAACTCATGGTTAACTGGAATTGGCTGGCTCAATAAACGGATAGAGTCATCAGCCCAGAAGATGTTAGCCGCGGTGTCGGCAACGTTGATCACACTAACAGCAGCACCGG
>Ga0255373_1071_pt1 | contig 21247 bp, 19 predicted proteins | sample ANMaggSeSYBR01E5_FD_182093 | JGI IMG/M metagenome (GOLD analysis project Ga0255373, IMG submission 182093) | Sediment cell enrichment communities from methane seep in Santa Monica Basin, California, United Staets - ANME aggregate JGI... | ecosystem: Environmental > Aquatic > Marine > Cold seeps >... | reverse complement strand
TAATAGCATCAAGCTCCAGCGAGCCCGCTGCCTATTTTATTCAACCGGGTGACCAGTTGGACATCAAGTTTTTTTACAACCTGGAACTCAACGAAACACTCACCGTACGGCCGGACGGAAAGATATCACTCCAACTGGTGGATGAGGTTCAGGCAGCAGGTCTAAAACCGTCACAGCTTGATAAGGTGCTCACGGAAAAGTATGCCTATGAACTCAAAAAGCCGGTGGTCACGGTTATTGTTAAGTCCTTTGGTGGACAGCGGATCTATGTAGGCGGTGAAGTTAACAAACAGGGGCTCATTACCATTGCAGGCAATATGACGCCACTTCAGGCCGTACTCAATGCCGGCGGCTTCAAGGAGACCGCAAATCCCGAAAGTACGATTATTATCCGAAAAGGACTTGGAAATAAACCGGTTCCCATCGCAATGAATCTTGAAGATGCCATGCATGGAAAAAGCGGCAGCGCTGATTTCTTACTTCAGCCCGATGATATTGTTTATGTACCCAAGTCAGCCATTGCCAAAGCCAACAAGTTCGTCAATCAGTATATTGAAAATCTTTTGCTGTTTAGAGGTGTAAGCTTAGGTTTTTCTTATGATTTGCACAGTGAGAGCAATTATTAGGCGAAACGCCGCGAGCCTTGAGCCGTGCACCGTGAGCCTTGAGCCTTGTACCTTGTACCTTGCGCCGTCTTCAAACGATATATCAATAACAACAACATGTTAAGTGGCTTTTGGAGATGTAATCCAAAAGGCGGAGCTTTTTTTTCTCACCCCCAGTACGATTAGGGTGGGTTGATTAAAATATAAATTTTTCTTAGACAGGATCTACATGATGTTCAGGATTTTTTTCTTTTATGAAAATCTCTGTGATCTCTGGGAACTCAAGGGAAGTGTACGCGAGAAAAGAAACTATAGATGAGTAACCTCCGTCGCCAAATACTAATGGTCGCCTTTAAACTATCTGACATGTTGATCATGATCGGCAGTTTTATGGCGGCTTGCATCGTCGTTTCCTATGGATTAGACACCATCTCCCTTGACCAGTTTTTTCACATGCGGATTAAGATCGTAAATTTTGTCCTGTTTGTTAGTCTGCTTCTGTTGTGGCATACCATATTTTCCATGTTCGGACTATACCGGTCCAGACGTCTTTCACCGGTAAAGAAAGAAATTAAAGATATTGTCAAGGCAACTTCTCTGGGCACTTTTGCAATTTATATTTTATCTATTTTATTCCATATGGAAATGGTTAATCCGGTTTTTCTTATCAGTTTCTGGGCAGGATCAACCGTGATAACGATTTTGACCCGGCTGGTCATGCGCTATACGATAAACTGGGTACGACGCCGGGGAGGAAATCTGCGGTATTTACTAATTGTGGGTACCAATTCCAGGGCGCTTCAATTTGCCGGGGATATCGAATCCAGCCCGGAGCTTGGCTATGTGATATCCGGGTTTGTTGATGAAGAATGGGAAGGGAATGGAAAATTAGAAAAGTTTGGATGGAAGCTGGTTTCAGATTTTAAAGGATTTACCGAGTTTATCAGGAACAATGTGGTTGATGAAGTACTTATTGCACTTCCCGTAAAATCCAGTTATCAGGAAACATCCCGAATAATAAATGCATGTGAAAAACAAGGCATCCTTGTCAGGCATTTTTCAGATATTTTCGGTAAAAAACTTGCAAATTCCAAACCGGAACATTTTGAAGATGAGTCATTTGTCTCTCACTATACAGGCTCAATGAATGGCTGGCAGGTTCTTGTTAAAGGCATGTTTGATAGAATATTATCCTTGGTATTGCTACTTTTGCTTTCACCGCTGTTTCTATTCACTGCTATTCTAATAAAAATTACTTCACCTGGTCCGGTCTTCTTCGTTCAAGAAAGGGTAGGCCTAAACAAACGACGATTCCGTCTTTATAAATTCCGGACCATGGTTAAGGATGCCCAGCAGAAACAGGCTGAACTGGAAGATCTTAACGAGTGTATGGGTGCGGCATTTAAAATCACTGATGATCCGCGGATTACAACAGTCGGCAAATTTTTAAGAAAGTTTAGCATTGATGAACTCCCTCAACTCATCAATGTTTTAAAAGGAGATATGAGCCTGGTGGGGCCCAGACCGCTGCCTGTAAGAGACTACAATGGCTTTAGTACGGACTGGCAGCGCAGAAGATTCAGTGTTCGTCCGGGAATCACCTGTCTCTGGCAGGTCAACGGCAGACACAATATCCCATTTGATAAGTGGATGGAACTTGATTTGGAGTATATTGATAAATGGTCTTTATTGCTTGACCTCAGTATTCTTATAAGAACTATTCCAGCAGTTTTAAAGGGATCTGGGGCATCTTGAATAACACCAGAAGTGACATGGCAGTGAATTGAATATACTAGGTATATCAGCACACCTTTCAATCCGGCTTCCGGCTCGAAGAGCCTACAGCTCGGAGAGATGGAAGCTGCTACTTCTGCCCGGATTATCCCATTAGTTTTTGTTTAAAGTCTTTCCTGAGCGTATACAGGTAAACGTCCTTTATTTTTCCATGGAACAAATGATCGTGTCCTCTTTTAGCCGTGCCTTTGGTTTGGCCGGTTAATATCCAGTTGGCCGCCTTGTAGCAGGTGCCTTTGAAGCAATTTTGTTCAACAAAAGTTTCCAATAGATACAAGGGATGATTATAGGTTGTAAGCCAGTCATTAGAGATTCTTTTGGCGTTGAGTGCCAGGATTTTGGAGGCTAAGCATTTTACTGAAATCCAGGGTAAAATAAGGAAGCGGGTGTTATTGGCAACAAAGTGCAGATTATTCTCTTTAGTTTTTTTGTTCCAACCGACAAACGTCTCTCGGGATTTAACCGACCATGCGGCTGAGCCCCAGCCAATACAGGCGACAGGCCGTTCACCGATAAAGGCCATGTATTTGAGATGATTACCAACGATTTGGCAAAACCCCAGATAGTGGTGTTCTTGGACCAGGCTGTTGTAAAGTGTTTCGAGATCGGTGTTTCTAACCAGCTTAGGAACGTGGACGAAATAACTTCCCCAACTATGCATCACAGCTTCAGGCCGCCTTTGTCTGATCTCAAATCCCAAAAATATTGAAATAGCTTGCTATTCCATCAACTTTTGTGATCTGAGATCAAACAAATTCGACCCAAATTTGTGCGCCTATTTTGGGAAGTTATTTCGTCCACGTTCCTTAAGTTCAACCGGTTCAAGATCGGACAGTTTAGTGTTTAGAGGAGTTTTATCGATAGTAACGAAAGGAATCGACTGATTACGCTTTTTGTTATTTCCATCATGTACTCCAAGAGGATAATTGATAAGGTCCTTACGATAAAGGGTGAGTAAAACTTCTCGACAGGCCATATCTTTGAGTCGGCCATTTGGTTGAAACCAGTTCCATTTTTGACAAAGGATTTTTGATATTTGAGTACGACCCTTGTCCCAATTTTGATAAATGATGTTTTGAATAAATTCGAGATCTGCTGATGTAATGGTTCTTTTTCTGATGGTGATGAGCAATATAAGAATTGTATAACAGAAAAAGATCTTGGACGCCAGCAAAAAATGAAAAGAAGTGAAAAAAGTATTTTGGCAAAAGAAATTTGACCGAAAATTGGGTTGAAACCAAAAATCGTGGGTTGAAAATCGATGTGATTTTAGCCCTTTGGACTTATTAAATTACCTCAAGAATTCCTCAAATCATGGCATCCAATCGAACATAGGTAAAATGCCATATGCGGTTAAAGCCGATAAACAGTAGAATTAGAATGCCGATCATCATAGAATAATGGCCCAGCTTGGGCTTACGGCGGGGCGCTTGATATGTGAAGTTGAAAATTTCTTCAAATTTGACCAAAGCCAAAAGCCCGCCAAATGGGCTTAGCTGCTCAGAACAAGTCTCTACTGGCGTTGAAGCATTGATTTTTCTGGCCTTAGCGGTGTTTTTCTTAAACCCTTTACCTATGCGCTTTTTCTTGCTATGCTTTTTTCGTTGTTTTACCATCTGGGTACCCCCTGTTTTATGGATTGTTTTTGTCGACATCCCATTATAACAGGATTCCCAGAGGGTTTCTCTATTTTTTCACTACGTTATGTTCAAAATCGAGGTGTTAATTTCTTAAATTCTAAGATAAAGGTCTCATACATCAATGATAGATGAAGCAAAAACAACGCCTCCTACCGGCATAACTAGCGGGCGCACTCTTGCCCGCAACACGCTTTGGAATCTGCTGGGGGGTGGGGTCCCTTTGCTGGTGGCTTTATTTGCCATCCCTAAACTTATTAAGGGTTTGGGCAATGATCGTTTCGGAATCCTAACTCTGGCCTGGATAGTGGTCGGTTACTTCAGCCTGTTTGACCTGGGGCTTGGGCGGGCACTTACTAAGCTGGTGGCAGAAAAACTGGGGGCGGAACAGGAAGCCGAAGTCCCTGGGCTAGTCTGGACTGCGCTGGCCTTGATGGCGCTACTGGGGATGGCAGCGATTGCGGTGGTAGCGACCCTTTCTCCCTGGCTGGTACACAGGGCATTGAAAATCCCGATTGTTTTACAAGCCGAGACCCTCAAAGCCTTTTACCTGCTTGCGATTTCCATCCCTATTATCATCAGCACCGCTGGACTGCGCGGTGTACTAGAGGCGTATCAGCGCTTTGACCTTACAAACGTATTACGCATTCCCTTAGGGATATTTAACTTTCTGGGGCCGTTGGCAGTGCTGTCTTTTTCCAAAAGCCTTTTCCCGGTTGTGGGAGTGCTGGTGGCGGGGAGGTTTTTGACCTGGGCAGCTCATTTCGTGTTGTGCCTGCGTCTGGTGCCAGCGCTGCGTCACAATATAAAGGTGCACTGTGCGATGATCCGGTCGCTTGTCAGCTTTGGGAGCTGGACAACGGTGAGCAACAGTATCGGACCTCTGTTGGTTTATTTTGACCGCTTCCTTATCGGTGCGATGATTTCTATGGCGGCTGTTGCTTACTATGCGACTCCTTACGAGATGATCACGAGACTCTGGCTAATCCCCAGCGCACTGGTTGGCGTCCTTTTCCCGGCCTTTTCTACTACCCTGGCCCAGGACCGTGACCGAACAGCTCGGCTTTTTGGCCGGGGGGTGAAGTATATTTTACTTTTGCTTTTTCCCTTAATCCTTATCATCGTCACCTTGCCCCATGAAGGATTGAAACTCTGGTTAGGATCGGATTTCGCACAACATAGCGCTCCCGTTGTCCAGTGGCTGGCCGTCGGGGTGTTGGTTAACAGCCTGGCAATGGTTCCTTATGCCTTGATTCAGGGTGCCGGGCGGCCTGATATCACCGCCAAGCTGCACCTCATTGAGCTGCCCTTTTATTTACTGGGTTTGTGGTGGCTGGTCAATATATACGGGATCAAAGGCGCGGCCATTGCCTGGGTTATGCGCGTGGCTGTTGATACGGTAGCATTGTTTGCCATTGCGTACCGGCTTTTGCCGGCAACGGCGACAGCCATTGGGCGAATGGCCTTAGCCTCTGGAGCAGGGTTGCTTTGCCTCGCCCTGGCTACGCTGACGACAGGTATAATGATGAAGGAGCTGTTCTTGGCAGGGGTGATGATAATCTTCGTTCCGGCGGCATGGTTTTTCTTGCTAACAGCGGAGGAACGAGTCTTTGTGAGCAACCGCTTTAAACTAATTCCCCTTTTCAACTGAAATAAGCATGGAATGACATTACACACTGACAATAAAATTCGCACGCACACTTGCCCGGATTGTTATATTTGTCGAACAAAGGGGAGGCCGCTCTACCAGGACCTGGAGGACCGCTTGTTCGGTGTACAGGGAAAGTGGGATTTAAAAAAGTGTCCAAATCCTGATTGTGGCCTCATTTGGTTAGATCCAATGCCGTTGGAAGAGGATATTGGCAAAACCTACGTAAATTACTATACACATCAGGATACGAATGAAGATCGCAATAGATTGCGAACTCGCTTATTTCGTTTTGTAAAGAAAGGCTATTGGGCGAAGAAGTACGGTTACTTCAACGATTCGGCCAGAGGCTGGAACAAACTCTTAGGCAACTTGATTTATCTTCACCCGCTTAGGCATGCAGAAATCGATATGATGGTCAGGTATTTGCCTGCGCAGAGCGGGCTTCTGCTGGATGTAGGCTGTGGTAATGGCGAATGGCTCGAGTTTATGCAAAATTTAGGTTGGCTCGTAGAAGGAATTGATTTCGATAACTATGCTGTTGATATCGCTAAGAACAAAGGTTTGCCTGTTCACTTTGGTACTCTAGAGACTCAAAATTACCCAGACAATCATTTTGATGCCATCACTATGAACCATGTTATCGAACATGTTCATCAACCATTACGACTTCTCTTGGAGTGTAAGCGGGTTCTTAAGCCTGCTGGAAGGTTAGTGGTAGTAACTCCGAATGGTGAAAGCTGGGGACATAGTTTATTTAGATCTGCATGGTTACACTTAGACCCGCCCCGACATCTATGTATTTTCAGCCCCCAGTCTTTGCGTCGAGTCGTGGAAAAAGCAGATTTCAAAAACATTGCCATATCGACGACAATCCGGTGGCGCGACGTAATCTTCATAAGTAGCAAATGTATTTATTACAAAGGTCAGTATTTTTTTAACAGTCGTCAACCTCGCACTATTCGTTTATGGGCACGGGGTATGCAATTTGCCGAAGCCGCTATTTTGAGAGTAAAACCTGACATCGGCGAAGAACTTATCTTAATTGCAGAGAAATAGCTCAGTGGGGAATCCGGGTATATGCGTTGCCTTATATGTTTCTAATAGCGCCAAATATCTGAACCCATAATTAGAAATAGATTAAGGACTCGAAACTCTCCGACGGATAAATTAGTCGGCGAGAGATGAACAGGAATGAGTATTTTATGGGGGATGTTGGTTTGCAAAACAAAAGGATTAATACTTCCCAAAGAGTAACATATTTGCAAATAAGAAAAGCAGATGAGCTTTAACACTACCAAAAACCAAACAATCTCACGAGCAGCGGAATTAAACTTACCAGGGTGGAGTGACCGGATTCCCGGGATCTTTGTCCTCTGCGTTGTTGCTGGGTTTGCCTTTTTCCAGGGTATTGCAGTGTTATGGTGGGGCAATAAAGGCGCAGTGGTTATCCTAGTCGCGGCGTACATGTTCTTCCTTTTTCGTTGGCCACATTTAGCACTCATTGTATGCATAGTTATTATCTTCGACGGACTAGGCTTTATAAACTCTGAAGCCTTCTTTCGTGTACCAGGTTTATTCAAACTTAGGGATTTGGTGTTCATGTCACTTTTTATGCCCCTGTTGTTGAATTCGAAATGGCACGAACGCGCGCGTAACATTTTCCGACAGGTTAAAATTTTATCTTTGCCTATTGTTTTCATTATGTCTTTGGCAACATTGCAAATGGTTCGAACTTCATTGCAATATGATTTGCCTTTGAATACATGCATCATGGCGGGTCGCCATTATTGGTATTACGCATTTTTTCTATTAGCGGCAATCTATCTCGACACTTCACAAAAACGGAAGGCAGTTTATTCTTTGTTTTTGGTAGCCGTTTCGACACTCGCTATAGTCGTGATTATCCAAACAGTTGTCCTCATTACAGGTGGAGAACTCTTTTTAGCCGATAATATTCAGGTGCAGCCTAAACAATGGGGTACCTTGAAATTAATGAGAATTTATCTCACCGGAGAGCCTGCCCTCGTCTTAGGCTTTGCACTTACTTTTTGGGGCGTGGTTCAATCGAAATCAGCACGTGCAAAAATCATTTACGCTGCTTTATCCGTTCTATACGCGATGGCAATCCTGCTCTTAAGCTCCAGAATGAGATGGGCTCATACGCTCCTCGTCATTTTGATTCCAGTATTTTTCCTAGGCACTCATATACCCAAAGTGGGACGTCGATTGCTTTGCACACTGGTTCTGTTTATGTTTATTCTTGTATCTTTATCGGTGTTGTCTGGACGGAGCAACGATTTTATCTCTGGAATCGGGGAGTATGCTTCATCAGCGTGGACTGATGTTATAGAAAAAAAAGGTACATGGGGGGACAGGATTGTGGATAGTCATGTCAGGTTTAAGCTGATAAGCCAACATCCCTTGTTCGGTGTAGGATTCGTTCACTTATATTATGCTTGGCAGTTCGGAGTGGAGGAGAAGGAAAACCAGGATGGGGAATTGTTAGGTCATGGGATCACTACAACAGATTCGGGCATTATCGCGTTGCTTGTTGATTTTGGAGCCGTTGGCGCGCTATGGGCTACTTGGTATTTTATCAGCATCTTGGCCTTCTGTCTTAATAAGCTGAACTCTCTGAAGCATGGAACTTTAACCTGGATATCCATTCCTTTGAGCGGTTATGTGACGGGCGGCCTTATAACATTCATCACCCTCGGTCTTTTCACTGTGTCAGCTAACATTGTAGCCCACTCTTTCGTGTTGGGAGTATTAGCATCGGATATACTCATTCAAAAGAAAAAACTGAATCGTCAAGAAGAAGAGAACTATGTCTAATAAACCAATGATTGCCATCGTTATAGTACATTGGGGGTCTCCAAAGATTACACTAGAATGTATGCAAAGCGTACGATCATGTCTCTATCCGAATGCTCATATCATTGTTGTTGATAACTGCCCCGAGCAGAGACTTAGCTGGGACGAGCTGGATATTGATCATTTTGCTACATATATTCAGAGCACGACGAACACCGGCTATAGCGGCGGCAATAATGTCGGTATCCAGAAGGCGAAGGAGTTAAGAGCAAAATATATTTTATTGTTGAACAATGACGCGATTCTGGATAGTGCCTTTTTACACACTTGTGTTGGTCATTTGGAGAGACATCCCAAAATTTCGGTGATTAGCCCGAAAATATTATTTTACCATGCGCCGGAGTATATCAATACAGCTGGGGGGGAATTGAATCTTAACACGGGTGAAAAAATTGTTTTTGGTGAGAATGAGAAAAATATTGGACAGTGTGAAATTGAGAAGGAGATAACATGGGCAACAGGTTGCGCCTTTTTCGCACGTGCACGAATATTTAAGGAAATTGGGCTTTTTGACGAAAATTTATTTTGTTATTGTGAAGATGATGATATTTCACGCAGGATTATACTAAAAAAATTTAAGATGCTTTATCTTCCGGGAGCCATAGTGTTGCATAAGCACTCTTACGTAAGAGTTGGCACGCAAGGAGGTCTGCCAAGCAAATTTCTGATGTATTATTATTGGCGAAACAGGCTCTATAACCTGAGACGATATTTTCCGGCAAGTTTCGGAACAGCATTTATTCGTTTTGGTGGGATATTTATATGGTCACTTGTAGCATGTGCATTGAAGCATCGGCGTCCGGACCTATCCATGGCGATGCTCTTGGGACTTTTCGATTTGATTGCTGGTCGAATGGGAAAGCGAGACTATAACTTTATTAGACATGTGTCCGATACTCAGGCAGATTCAATGTATCAATGTGAAGAATTATAGGAGATTTGAACATGAGGGCAGTTGATATTAGCATTGTCATTTGTACATACAATAGGAGTGAAATGCTCCGTCATGCCTTGGAGGGTGTTATTCGACAAGAGACGGACGGAAAATTTTCCTATGAACTTGTTGTAATTGATGATGGCTCAACCGACGACACTCGCAATGTCGTAAAAGAATTTTCGAAACGCTCTCATGTGCCGGTCAGATATTTCCAAACAGAAGGCGAAGGTATAAGTGAAGCAAGAAACATAGGTGTAAAGGAAACTCGTAGCAAATGGATAGCATGGTTTGATGATGATCAATTAGCTCAAACTGAATGGTTGAAGAACCTCTTTGCTATTGCCTTGCAAAAGGGCGGGGACTGCATAGCGGGGACGGTCCAGCTATCATTAGCGCAGGAGCAACTTTCACGCCTTGGCCCCGTCTGTAGAAGCATTCTTGGTGAATACATCTGGTGTGAGAAACCGGCAATATACCGAGGTAAAACGTTACCAGGAACTGGCAACCTCATGGTCTCTCGTAGGGTTTTTGATTCTATTGGTCTCTTTGATACTACACTGGCTAGCAGTGAAGATAACGATTTTCTTTTTAGGGCCCAAGTTGCTGGTTTTAATGTATGGATTGTTCCCAATGCTGTGGTGCACCATATGGTGCCTTCTTACCGCATGAAACCCGCTTACTTCCGATGGACCAGTTTAAGGCAAGGAAGCAATCTTGCTTACAGAAACTGTAAGCAGTTGGGCCGGGGGAAAACATTGCTTTTGTGCATAGCTAGGATAGGACATGCAATATTGTTGACTATGCCCTATATACTTTTAGCCTATTTAAGACTTGACAAAACCGAAATGCTTGATCGCCAATGTTTACTTTGGCGTGCTATTGGACATACACGCCGTACTCTAAAACTTCTTCTGCCAAGAGTATTTCCCCAAGAACGCTTTTTGAACCGCTTACAGTTTCGAATAGAAAGAAAGTCCTTTACACCATTAAATAAGAAAGAGCAAAAAATTGGAAGACGTGCATGAAAATACTACGTTCGAAATTCAACATATTTCACCACATAATGAAATTCTTCAATATTGAGTAAGATGATTATTTTCTCAACAAACAATTCTTTAAAAACGGGAGAATAAAAAAGTGGGTATTCGCAACAGATTTTGGCACTACGCCTCAAAAGTAATGCAAGGATACGTCCGACCACGGCAGCTTGTGAATCTAACGCTCGAAAGAATTACACAAAAGACTGAAGTCATCTCTTGGCAACCTTCTACACTTTCTGTCTTTGTAACGAGCCTTTGCAATTTTCGATGTGATATGTGTCCGACTCATTCAAAAAGGATCCCGGATAGTTACGTGCACTGTCACAGGGAAGAGACTGATATGTCGCCCGATTTGCTCAGTTTTGCCTTGGACAGTTATCCTACCGTGATACGTGTTCCGTTAATTGGTGTAGGAGAGCCATTGCTAAACCCACACTTTTTCGACTTAGTAAAGGAGTGTGTCAAGCGCAGGAAGATAGTAAACACAGTTTCAAATGGAAAGGCACTTGGTGCATACATACATGACATCGTGCATAGTGGACTTGACAGGGTTTGTGTTAGCGTTAATGGTCATACAGCAGAAGAGTTTCATCGGATGACTGGGAATCCTGAAGCGAATTTTTCCCGAATACTGCATAATATAGAAGCATTGGTGCGAGCCCGTGGTAAGAATAATGCGCCTCGGATTGATCTGAGCTTTATTATTGATAGACACAACTATCACTACATGAAAGACATGCTTGAAATTGCAGAAAATCTGGGAGCGGATTTCGTTTATCTGCTTCACTTCCTGGCATCGCCTTACCCTGGTTTTACACCTGAAGAAAGGTGCCTCTATGAGGATGATCAGGCTGTGAAAGATGAGCTTTTCCGGCTAATGTCTAAAAAATATCGCTGTGAAGTGGAGTGGCCATATTTATTGAAACGTCCAGGGGGGGAAAGAATTGTCTGCAAATGGCCTTTCAGTCTTATTCAAATTGACGGAGGTGGATATGTTGGTGGATGCCCAGTGCAGTTGTCCAATATGCATAATAATGGCACAATCTATGATAAAGATGTATGGAATAATCAATACTTTAGAGATCTAAGAAGGCGTCATTTGCAAGGCAATCTTTTTGGGCCATGTGAATCCTGTGTTTGCTCCGTTGGGATTAATCCTGCTGCAGTCGTTAAATTTTGATTCAGGCATCTAACGTTTCAGGTGGTTATAATTGGAAAATAAGATCATGGACTCAAAAGAAATTAATGGACATTTGCTAGTTACCGGTTCCCACAGAAGCGGCTCAACATTCGTAGGTCATGTTATTGCTAAATCCAGAAAGTTTACCTACATGAGCGAACCCTTTCATTATGAGGATGGGATTAGAGGAGTGGAACATTGGTTTCCTTACGCCACTGTTAGCAAACCTAACTATTATTCAAGGCAAGTAGATGAATTCTTCAACCTTGAATTTGAATATAAATATCACCGAAAAGGATCTATATTGAGAAGGATTTATTCAATCGTTACTGGTACCGACCCCTCTTTAAAATCTAAGTATTTCAAAACTATTGGAAAGCTCTATTCGAATATGCTAATCAAAGATCCGCTATCTGCCTTTTTATCAAACTATATGCAGAAATATCAAAACGTAAGTGTATTGATTTTAGTAAGGCATCCCTTGGCTTTTTACACATCATTAAAAAGGCTGGGCTTTCGATTTGATTTTAAATCTTTTCTCACACAAGAAGATCTTATGGAAGATTTTCTTAAGGATGAAGAATCGTTAATAAAAAAAAATAATCTATCATATGAAGAGGAAGTTGGCCTGTTATGGAGATGCATATATAAGATATTAACTAGTTTTTATGAGGAGAATAGAGATAATAAAAAATGGTTATTGAAAAAACATGAAGATATTTGTTTAAATCCTATTGTGGAATTTGAGGATATTTTTAGATTTTTAGGATTAAAATTTGATAAGAGTGTTAAAAATTACATAAGAAAGTGTACTAAATCCAATAACCCTGTTGAAGCCCCCAAAAATAAAGAACATTATTTATTTCGAGATTCAAGTCAATTAGCAAATTATTGGAAGGCGAAAGTTGAAAAAGAAGCAGTTAATGTGATTAGAAAAATTACAGAAGATGTGGCTATTAAATATTATAACGAAAGTACTTGGAATGTTTAATAATAGAGAATATTTATTGTTCAACAAGTCTTCAACAACAACAAGTTTTTTATGATTAACTTTGGTGTGACGTGTGGCTTTTCCGAGTGTAATTGCTACTAATTAGATGTTGGTTTGGAGTTTCGCGAAGAAATATATTTCCGAAAGGCTCTAATTTTACCGATAAGAAACAGCAAAAAGAGTAAAGATTTTACAGATTCATAATCATTACAAATTTTCTGGTGAAGCTAAAGGGAAAAATGAGCATTCGAAATAGAATTCTCCCACATGTTTTGAGAGTAATGCGTGGTGGCATCCGTTTGAGACAGCTCGCAAATTTTGCGCATAACCGGCTTATGGCAAAGGCCGAAGTCGTATCTGGGCCACCCACTCATATCTCATTCTTTGTAACAAGCCGCTGTAATTTCCGCTGCGATATGTGTCCAACGCATTCTAAGAAGGTACCAACGAGTTACGTGCACCGGCATCATGAGGCACCTGACATGTCTCTCGATTTGTTGCGTTTTGTTCTGGACCGTTACCCTAACGTGATACGTGTGCCATTGATTGGCGTTGGTGAGCCGCTGCTTAACCCACACTTTTTCGATATGGTAAGAGAGTGCATCAAACGCCGGATGATAGTAGACACAGTTTCTAATGGATATATACTGAATGCTTACATATCTGATATGGTGAGTAGTGGAATTGATCGGATATGTATAAGTGTAAATGGGCACACGGCAGATGAATTTCATCGTATGACGGGAAACCCTGGGGCAAATTATTCGAAAATACTAAGAAATATAGAGGCATTAGTACGGGCACGCGACAACAAGAAGGGAAAGCCACGCATTGAATTGTCCTTTATCATAGACAGATATAACTATCGCTACATGAGGGATATGATTGAAATTGGAGAAAATATAGGAGTAGATGGTGTGTATTTAGCTCAGTTTCAGGCATCACCCTATCCAGGCTTTACACCGGAAGAAAGATGTCTTTATTCAGATGATCCTGCTGTTCGGCAAGAGCTTATGCGGCTGATTCCAAATAAATATCGTTGTCATGTAAGATGGCCTTATTTGTTGAGGCGACCAGGGGATGAAATGACTGACTGTAGATGGCCTTTCAGTATTCTTATAGTTGACGGAGCTGGGAATGTGGGAGGATGCCCAATGCAGTTGTCCAACATACATGAGAACGGTAAGATTTTCGATGAGGACCCATGGAATAACGAATACTTTAAGGACCTAAGAAGACGTCATTTGCAAGGTGATCTTTTTAGGCCATGTGAATCTTGTGTTGAATACGCAGGGGTGGAGCCAAGTCAGTTGGTCAAGAGTAAGCTGCCTACTAGACTTTTGCAAGGAAGCCGAAGGAACCCGTAGCTGTTTGCCGTGCGAGCCAGATATAGAATAATGCATTTCAGGGTGATGCGATCAGCTCGGTGCTGATGGTTTCAGCCGCGGGCTGAGTCGTTTCGCTATGGGTATCAAAGACTAACGCGGGAGAATGCGCATGCCGGAAGTCACGGTACTTATGGCTGTATATAACGGAATGCCTTATTTGCCTACAGCTGTAAACTCCATCCTCAATCAATCGATTCAAGATATTACTTTCTTAATAATTAATGATGGTTCCACGGACGAAACTGAAGATTACCTCAAGCAACTTACTGACAAGAGAATTCGAGTTGTCCATCAATCCAATCGTGGTCAAGGCGCTGCAAGAAATGCTGGATTGGCCATTTGCGAGAGTGAATATATAGCTATGATGGATGCAGACGATGTCTCTTTTAAAACACGACTTGAAGCACAATTGTGTTTTTTGCATAACAATAAAGAGATCGGGATGGTGGGTACTAAATTTGTATACCTTAGCTCAAATGGAAATTTAGGATTCTCACCACCATTGCCGAATGATCATGAGACTATTTATAAAGACCTTTTATGCGGTAAACATGCACTTTGCCAGCCGACTTTAACTTGTCGTGCATCAATAATCAAAAAGATTGGAGGCTTTAGGATCGATGGTTGCGGAGAAGATTTAGACTTATGGTTGCGTATGGGAGAAATCTCTAGACTTGCAAATCTTGACGAAGTGCTTTTTGGATATCGAATCCATTCTGATAGTGTCAATATGAGACTCCAAGCGGAGGTGCAAGGGAGATACGCACACGCCCGTTGCAGTGCAAAAAGGCGGGCAATGGGCCAGCTTGAACCCTCTTATAAGGAATTCCTTGCTCAATGGAACGCTAGGCCTGCCTGGAAGCGAGTAGCTGAAAAATTAGACCTTTATGCCTTGAGTCAGCATCATCGTGCTTTTTCTGATATTGCTGATTTCTATTGGTTTTCGGGTTACGCTCGCCTAATCTGGTCGGCCTTGTGTTCACCCCCTAGAACTTTTCAGCGGATTTTTAGGACTATACGCAAATTTAGGAAGTCATGGCCATAATCTGAGTTACCCAGGGAAAAACTCACGCGAGGGAAAGTAGGCGATGGAAAATAAGGTTAGCGAAATGTGGCCGTGCAAGCATAATGTCTTAGGTGTTGGAATTAGCGCGACCACCTACGACGAATTGCTGGAAACCGTGATAGATGCAGCAAAAGCGAGAGGGGCAGCTTGCATATCTCATTTAGCTGTTCATGGTTTAGTACTTGGTGGTCAAAATCCTTCATTCGGTTTAATGCTTGATGAGTTTAATATAGTTGCACCTGATGGACAACCAGTGAGACTTGCGTTAAACTTACTATATAATACTAAATTAGAAGATCGTTGTTATGGCCCCGAATTTATGATTCGTGTTTGTGAAAAAGCTGCAAATGAAGAAATTGGAGTGTATCTTTATGGCAGCAAATTACAAGTAGTCGAGTCTCTCAAAGCAAATCTAATTAAAAAATATCCGGGACTAGATATTGTTGGTTGTGAACCTTCAGTTTTCAGACAATTGACAGACGAGGAAGATCGGGCATTAGTAAAACGAATCAACGATAGTGATGCCGGTATAGTTTTTATAGGTTTGGGATGTCCAAGGCAAGAAATTTTTACATATCATCATAAAATGAAAATAACCGCTGTTCAAATTTGTGTGGGGGCTGCTTTTGATTTTCATGCCGGGAATAAAAAAATGGCACCTTCATGGATGCAAAGAATGTCACTTGAATGGTTTTTTCGATTAAAGCAAGAACCTAAAAGGTTGTTTTCCCGTTATTTTGTAACCAACACAATATTTTTATACAAATTATTTTTGCAACTTATTAGGCTCAAAATATTCAAAATCATTTAACTTAAGAAGAAAAAGGAAATCACTCTATGAAAGTTTTGGTTACTGGGAGCTGTGGTTTAATTGGTTCAGAAACTGTTCGCTTTTATGATAAACAAGCTGATATTGTTATTGGAATTGACAACAATATGCGGGCGGAGTTCTTTGGCGAAGATGGTGATACGACTTGGGTGAAAAACACACTTGAAGTGGAGTGTCCTAAATACAAGCACCTATCCTTGGACATAAGAGACCGCGAGAAAATTATTGAGATTGTGGATGAAGTCAGGCCTGATCTCATTATCCATTGTGCGGCCCAACCCTCCCATGACCTTGCAGCTAAAATTCCATTTGTTGATTTTGAAGTCAATGCAGTAGGGACTTTAAATTTATTAGAAGCAACTAGAAAATATGTACCAGAAGCAGTTTTCATATTTATGAGCACAAACAAAGTATATGGTGACGCCCCTAATAATATTAAATTAAAAGAGTTAAACTCCCGTTGGGATTATGATGATATTAATTATATCAATGGCATTCCCGAGACATTTAGTATCGATCATTCTAAACATAGTTTGTTTGGAGCAAGTAAAGTTGCTGCAGATATTTTAGTCCAGGAGTATGGGCGGTATTTTAATATGAAAACAGTTGCATTTAGAGGTGGTTGTCTAACAGGTCAAAACCATTCTGGAGCTGAACTCCATGGATTCCTATCTTATTTATTTAAAGCTGCACAGAATGGTAAAAAATATACTATCTATGGATATAAAGGAAAACAAGTCCGCGATCAGATACATAGCGTCGATGTTATTAGAGCCTTCGATGAGTTTTATAAGAATCCAACATATGGGGCAGTTTATAATTTGGGTGGTGGTAAGGGGAATAGTATTTCAATTCTTGAGTCAATAGACAAAGTCGAACAATTGATCAATAAGAAAATTAATTATGATTATACCGACGAAAATAGAATCGGTGATCATATATGTTATTACTCAGATTTATCTAAATTTATAAATGATTATCCAGACTGGTCAATTACATACTCTATAGACCACATTTTTGAAAAATTTGCCAGGAATTCTTATTAACAGGGTTTTTGTTACTTCTTCCTTTTAATGCTTCAAAATTCGTAGATTTTTTGGCGAAAGGATTTTTTGATATTCATAAGCCCCAATGTCCCATATGCTCCCCAATAATCCATTTCCCCAATAATCTTCAGTTAAAAATACATTTGTTCCGTTATCGATACACTGTGAATTTTTCTTAAGCCTAAAGTCTCCATTCATAGCGTCATTGAAGAGCGGATCAGATTCTACTGAATTTGAGCATAAGTATGAACCACAGTATGAAATTTCCCAGTCCTTATAAGCCGATTTAAAGGCATTAGTCCCCCACAAAATAAAGTCGGAATGTTCTTCGCCAAAACAATTATTGGTATAAACATTCCCAGATCCATTGATTCCATCATTTTCACCCCCATTAGCCGCCCACAGTTCTCTCCATAAATTTCCGAAAGCAATGTTGTTTTTTATAATGTTATTTTTAACACAATCCATACATCCAAAATCTACCATTCCGACAACTATTCCAAATCTGGAATTATTGAATGATACATTGTTGTAGATTTCATGATTTTGAATTGGCCTGTTACTACTACTACTTATGCTTATTCCAGCCTTAGCGTTGCTGTATGAAATATTATAATAAATTTCAACCTTATTCGTCATAGCCTCCACAAATATTCCATTCTTATCATTATTACGTACTAAATTGTATCTGGCAATACAGCCATTATTACTTTCATCAAACCAAATCCCATTTCCTGCATGTGCTCCTCCATTCTGACTTTCTTCGTAAACTAAGTTGTTTTCAACTATAACTTTATAGGAGTCATAAACATATATTCCTCCAGCAAGAGTTTGTAATAAGCCATTTTTGTAAGTAGTATTTCGAGCGATGATAATTCCAGTTCCAGTGTTTGATGATTGTAATACAAAGATGCCGCAACCGCCGTTCTCATAAAATGTGGAACCCACAACTGAGCTACTACTTACTTTTGCACCAAATCTAACGCCGGCATTTTCTGAATAGCGAGAAGTTATTGTATTGAGAGTTATTCCGTCATTAGTTCCATAGCCTGAATAAACCCTAATATTAAATTCATTCGATTTTTCAAAAATAATTGTTTTTATTGTAATATAATCTTGATTGTAGACTAGAAGACAATTCTTTCTTTGACTTACCTCAATTACATCGTTTACAGGATTCTCATAGAGATAAATTCGCATATTTGCTGTATCGTTCCACCACTCACTATTTAGATCCAAGTCGGCTTTATTTATTACAGTTGTCAAGCGTGAGTTGTTTCTAAATACTTGACCAGGCTGAGTGAAGCAAGATGCATAATAATGACCATTCTCATCTGGACCATTCCAATTTGAGAAGATATCTGATCCATTGATAATTGGATCATTTCCATTTCCATAGGCCCCAAAAAAAATCGGGTTGTTAAACGTGCCAGAAGACTTAACAATAAGTGTCTCTCTCCAAATTTCTCCACGCTTGAATATAATATTATCTGATGGTTGAAAGCTTGATGCATTCACTTTTGATATGGTCTTCCAGGAAGCTACCTCTGAGGTGCCGTTATTGTTGTCATTGCCATTTGTGGCATCCACATAATAGGTCGCGGCCCAGCCTGCTGAAGACATTACAAGAACGGAAAAAACAGCCAGGATAGCCATTTGAACTTTCTGCACAAATTCATTTGTATTCATTTTATTTTCCCTCTCTTAATATGTTAGAAGAAATGATGCGTGTCATGTAACACATATTTTTTCACTTTCAATCCGCTGGAATATAATCCGAATCACCTGTGATAAGAATCATATTCTATAGGGAGTGTCACGCATGATATGTGCCAAATAAACGGGAGATAAGGCGGAGAGCCACCATTTTGTTTGTAATATCAGCTAAATACAGGCCTAATGAAATATTTATGTCGAGCTTTCGTCGATTGGGTGATAAAATTACCGGCAGGAGTAATATCCAAAAAGGAATTTCTAATTACAAAGATGTAATTACAAAAGCCCGTGAAGATGAGATGCTCAGAGGAAAAACGAGGTAAATGTAGGTTTTTAGATTATATTCTTCAGTAGTTTGAATATTTTTCAGATTCAGTTGACAGAAAGAAAAGATTATCAGAATAAAAAAGCCTCTATTACAGAGGCTTTTTTTATTGGGGGGTGGGGGGCCACTACTCCACTATTCTTGAAAAAATATCAGACGGTCCCCATCATGATGCTTGTTCAAGTATCTTTACGTATTCTTCTTTACTCAATCGGAACCCTTGTGCCAGTAATTCATCAAGGGCATCTTTAAAATTCGTAGGATGACCGTGATAGTAACGCAGCAGGATACCGAAGCCAGTGCAATTGCCTCGGCTTCACCGCATCAAGCGAGATTCTCAAAAAAGCAACGAGGTCACTGTTACTCACTTGGTGATAATGGATCCAGTCGGCACTTTCCACTTCAATAACGCCGGCACGGCCTTTGCCCGCATTTACTACTTCATCGTATACTGCCAGAGGTATGTTGATCTCACCGAATAGTTCTCGTAGCAATTGAAAGCGCCTGATTCGAGCAAGTGCAATCCCTTGCGGGACGGCAATCCCTTGCGGGAAGTCCATAAATAAGTAAATAACTTGACATGGGAAACTTGGAAATTAGACACAGACAGGCGCTGATTGACGCAGACTTTTTTGAATTAGCTGCAGACGCACGCGGACAGACGCAGACATTTTATTCGGCCGACCTGGCCGAATAAAAAATGCAATTGCTTCGAAAAAGGAATAGATTCAAGCACTGTGATCAAAAGAGTAGGTTTTAATTTGCCCGGAGGACATGACAATTATTGTGCCGACAAGCCGTCGGCATAATAGTCTGCGTCTGTCTGCGTGGGTCTGCGGCAAGGTGATGGAGCAACATTATGAAGGCTGGGGGTGCCAAGTCTACGTTTGACTCTTGCCCGTTAGGTTCATGAGGTAAAGCGAAAAGGATTTAGGGATAAAAACGAATGCTGGAATGCTGGAATTAACACTATGCTGGTATAAGAATTAATTTAAGGGATTTAGGGAGTAAGCAGAGGGAAGCTGGAAGCTCATAGCTTTATTGTATTTGGGATTAAAAAAAGATAACTTTAAACTAAAAACCTTTTGAGTTCTTTGTAAAAGTTTTCACGTGAACCTATAAAGATAATTAAAACTTCTTTTTTGTCTTTTGCCATATCAAATACTACCCGATATTGGACGCCGGCATGAAAAATTTTTATATAACGGAGCCCAACGCTAAACCCTTGAAGCAAGCTCCCTTTTTCGGATGGATCCTCTTCAAGTTCCAATAGTCCGGTTCTGATTTTATGTCTGATATGGGCATCAAACCTCTTATATTGCTTCTTTGCTCGTGGGCTTAAGTAGACATCATATTTCATTTTAAATCTCTTAACCCTACACTTTTTCCCTGTTGATGGTTTTTCCATGCTTCTTTCCGCATTGCATCTAACGCTTTGGCATAATCTTTATTAATGAAGAAGAATAGACGTTCCTTGTCGTCTTCACTTAGCTTGGAAGCAGCTTCGATTATCTTTTCATATGTGAGTTCTATGGCAATTTCCGGCATGATTTGGCACCTCCTAAGTTATCCACCTAATAGATAGCGATCGTGATTTTGGGCTGCGTTTTTCAAACAACCAGTTACAGCATTATCTCCAAGAGTATGGAATGTCTTCCATCCTTTTTTAGATGGTTTTGCCTCTTCTGTTATTTCTGAAGCGGCGTGAATACGAATTTCCCCTGTTTTCATTTCGACTTGCAATCGATACCCCAATCCGGCCTTATGCAGCCATTGCTCATCTATCCAAACGCCTTGACTAACATTTAAAATTTGTTTTTTTCCATGGCGAAACTCCTGCTTACATTTCAAAGATTATCAATTGCAATATTTAACCTCAGGGACTTCTTTTTGTCAATCATGTTTTTAATGCCCCCTGTGAAATGTTTGGGACTTTGAAAAAGGCTGGGGGTCACATGGGCTGGGGGTTTACGTTTGACTCTTGCCCGTTAAATTCATGAGATAAAGCGAAAAGGATTTAGGGATAACAAATATAATGGAATAGTTGAATACTGGGACGAACATCGCTGAAGGGTTGCAGAAAAGATAGTGAGCGAGAACTTGCCAGGTTTATGAGCATCGCTGCCGGATCTACAAGCGAGGTATATATACAGGATAAAACATATAGA
>Ga0255373_1049_pt1 | contig 21388 bp, 22 predicted proteins | sample ANMaggSeSYBR01E5_FD_182093 | JGI IMG/M metagenome (GOLD analysis project Ga0255373, IMG submission 182093) | Sediment cell enrichment communities from methane seep in Santa Monica Basin, California, United Staets - ANME aggregate JGI... | ecosystem: Environmental > Aquatic > Marine > Cold seeps >... | reverse complement strand
TCTTCCAGCTCTATAGTAAGAGTTGGATCAGTACCCAGATCGATTTCAAAGTCGGAGAATAAGTCAGTATCACCATCTTCAATTAGCAGTACATCCATGGAAATCAAGTCTATATTGTTGATCTTTACCATATTTGTATTCATTCCTGCAAAGACAGTCTCAACTGTGAAGTTCATTACTTCATCGTCTTCGTCACCATCGTCATCCAGATCGGCTTCGAATACGAAAAATGGATCCTCATCATCTGAATCAGTTGTTACAACCTCGTTGCCTATTTCTTCACCATCTTTGGATAGTGTCATCCACGCTTTATTACCATCTACATCAATTTCCATTACTGAAATGCTCATACCTTCAGCTAAGGATAATGATTCGCCAACCCTCAGGAGATAGTCATCATCTTCATCATCATCCTGAAGTTTTTCACATATCCACCATTCACTGGTATCATTGGCTACTACATAGTAAGCAGCACCCAGCCAGGCAACATTCGCGTCACCTTCATCTGTTTGATAGATTGTAGTTGTATATTTGAAATTGGCAGCATCAATGTCCAGATTGGTATCAATGTACATATCTAAAGTTTCAGCACCGGCTTGTTCATCGATATCATAGTACAATAAGCTAGGATTGTCAGCAGATGTCAGGTTTATCGGCCCTGGTACACTACCTACAGCTCCCATCAGTTCATACGTTCCTGGTTCGGTGATAGTTGTAACTACTGCTGCATAATTATCGTCTTCATTGATCCTGATTGAAATACGGTCTCCGAATATATCTTTTACACCATCGGATGTGAGACTAATTTCATCATCTGAGTCTTCCAGCTCTATAGTAAGAGTTGGATCAGTACCCAGATCGATTTCAAAGTCGGAGAATAAGTCAGTATCACCATCTTCAATTAGCAGTACATCCATGGAAATCAAGTCTATATTGTTGATCTTTACCATATTTGTATTCATTCCTGCAAAGACAGTCTCAACTGTGAAGTTCATTACTTCATCGTCTTCGTCACCATCGTCATCCAGATCGGCTTCGAATACGAAAAATGGATCCTCATCATCTGAATCAGTTGTTACAACCTCGTTGCCTATTTCTTCACCATCTTTGGATAGTGTCATCCACGCTTTATTACCATCTACATCAATTTCCATTACTGAAATGCTCATACCTTCAGCTAAGGATAATGATTCGCCAACCCTCAGGAGATAGTCATCATCTTCATCATCATCCTGAAGTTTTTCACATATCCACCATTCACTGGTATCATTGGCTACTACATAGTAAGCAGCACCCAGCCAGGCAACATTCGGGTCACCTTCATCTGTTTGATAGATTGTAGTTGTATATTTGAAATTGGCAGCATCAATGTCCAGATTGGAATCAATGTACATATCTAAAGTTTCAGCACCGGCTTGATCATCGATATCATAGTACAATATGCCTGGATTATCAGCAGATGTCAGGTTTATCGACCCTGGTACACTACCTACAGCTCCCATGAATTCATGCGGAGCTGTCACTTCCACAGCACCTAATGCCGATGGCACCATTGCCGTAAACATGGTAAGCACCATGAGCGCAGTTAATGTTACTGCGGTTATTTTCTTATTCATTTCTTTTCCTCCAAATTAATTTTATTGGTTATATCTACCCGCTGATGCGGGTCTCTATTAGAGTGACCGTATTGAATGTGCCTCATAAGCCCCCCTCAGGCAGCCTAACAGAGACACTGATCCGCCTGCATTATTGCGAACCCATTGGATTCGACAATTGTCGCAACCGGTTTCATCACCCTCTTAATCCCGTCATACGGATTATAAGTAATCTATAAGTTATTACCCTTTTAAATCTGTTTTGGTCGAATTTTGCTCAAAACAAGCATTCAGCTCCATTGTGACCAACGAAATAGAGTACACATATTGTCGAAGTAATGCCCCGGATTTCACGCTCTGGTTCAATGAACTATTCTAACAGGTACGCTTTTATCATCCAGATAATCCTTGACATCCCCCACAGAATATTCACCGAAATGGAAGATACTTGCAGCCAGCGCTGCATCTGCATGTCCATCGACAAACGCATCGAACATGTGCTCTGGCCCTGCCGCTCCTCCCGAGGCGATCACCGGAATATTGATCGCATCAGATACAACCTTGGTAATAGGTAGATCATATCCGTCATACGTACCGTCCCTGTCCATACTGGTCAGCAAGATCTCACCCGCACCCAGCCCTTCCACCTGCATGGCCCACCTGAGGGCATCAATACCAGTAGGAGTACGGCCCCCGTATATCACCACCTCATACCATGCAGGTGTGCCGTCCTCCAGATCGATGATGGTCTTATCCCGTCCATCTTCGATATCCAGGTTCCGGCGGCAGTCAATCGCTGTTACGATACACTGGGAACCAAATATCTTCGACGATTCACTTATCAGGGCCGGGCGCTTAACTGCTGCCGTATTAATAGATACCTTATCTGCGCCCGAACGCAGTAAGGACTTTATATCTTTAATCGAATTAATGCCCCCGCCCACGGTCAGCGGGATGAACACCTCATCGGCAGTGCGCTCTATCACATCTATCATAGTGGAACGCCCCTCATGGGATGCAGTAATGTCCAAAAAGACCAGTTCATCAGCTCCCTGGAGGTTATATTCCTTGGCCAGTTCAACCGGGTCGCCTGCCCTGCGCAGGTCTTCGAACTCGATCCCCTTGACCACACAACCGCCAGCCTCATCAAGGGTAACGTCCAGACACGGTATTATCCGTTTTGTCAGCATCGGTCTTCCTTCACCTTGTTATCCATGCCCATTTATCTAATCAGGGAAACATATTTTAGAATTAACATTCATTCATGAGCATCATATCACATTAAGCATACTACTTTAAACATACTGTTATTATGGAGGATTCAAGATCAATGTCAAATTTCCCTGTTGATAAGCCCGTCCTGGTTACCTGCGGACTGCCGTATGCCAATGGTGAATGCCATATAGGACACCTGCGTACATACATCCCTGCCGACATCTTTGTCAGGTCCCTGCATAAGCAAGGACTGAAAACCATTTTTGTATGCGGTTCAGATACCCACGGCACACCTATAGTTGTCAGTGCCGAACAGACAAATACCACTCCTGGTAAACTCATAGAGAAATACCACCATCATTTTGACGAAGTATTTAAGAAACTGGGCATCCGGTTCAACTTCTTCGGCACTACAGACGGGGCTGTAAACCACAACCGTACTAATGATATTGTTAACAGGTTGATCGAGAACAATTATGTATATCCCAAAACGATCGATCTGGCATACTGCAGCCATTGTGAAAGATCTCTGCCTGACCGTTATGTGGAAGGTATCTGTCCCTACTGTGAATCACTTGCAAGAGGTGACGAATGCGACCAGGGATGCAACAGGCACCTGGAGCCGGGGGAGATACTGGAACCGATATGCAAGATATGCGGGAACAAGGCAGAATACAGGGAACAGGAACACTTCTTTTTTAGATTATCATCATTCAAGGATTTCCTGCTGGAATACCTGGAAACCCTGGGGGGGACATCCAATGCCCGCAACTATGCCAGGGAATGGGTGAATCAGGAACTCAGGGATTGGTGCATCACACGCAACCTTGAATGGGGCGTGAGGTTCCCAGGCCATGACGAACTGGTAGTATATGTATGGGTAGATGCCCCAATAGGATATATCTCATTCACAGAAGAATACTGTAATAATGCCGGATTGGACTGGAAACATATCTGGCAGGGTGATTCCAGTATCATTCACTTCATTGGCCTGGATATAGCATACCATCACTGCATATTCTGGCCGGCAATGTTAAAGGGTGCAGATTATTCACTACCCCAAGCGGTAGTGGCCTCGGGCATGGTAAAGATCGATGATAAGACCTTCAGTAAGAGCAGGGGTTATGTGGTCTGGGTGAACGATGACTACCTGGACCATGGATTCCACCCAGACCTGCTGCGCTATTACCTGGCCAGCTACACATCACACACCAAGGATCTGAACTTCTCATGGAAGGTGTTTAAGGAAAAAGTAAATAACGAACTTGTAGGTTCACTGGGAAATTTCCTTTACCGTACGCTGCATTTTACGCATAAGAATTTTGGTGGGGTACCTGAGGGAGTTGTATCCGACAAGGTGCTGGATGAGATACGCAGCACCATCCGTAAAGTGACCGAAGCCATGGAAGAATATGAGTTCAAAAAGGCAATTGACATAATAATGGGTCTATCCGCATATGGTAATACATACTTCCAGTCAAACGAGCCCTGGCACCTGATCAAAAATGACCCGGATGCCTGTGCAGGGGTGGTCAAGGACTGCCTCCAGGTCGCAAAGGCACTGGTACTGCTGTGTGAGCCTGTTATACCAGCTAAGATGAATGAGGCGTGGGGTCACCTGGGGCTGAAAGGCGATGTCAGCCAGATGAAGTATGACGAAGGGCTGGTGGAACTGAAATCGGGAAGGCCCCTGCCAAAACCTGCAATCCTGTTCACAAAGATAGATGATAAGAAGATAGACGAGATGGAGGTTATTATGAACAAACGAATAGCTGAAGCAATGGCAAAAGAGGGAAAGGCCGCACCGCAGGTCCCCATTGTTACATTTGAGGAATTCAATAGAATGGATATCAGGACAGGGACCATAGTTTTTGCTGAAGCCATTAAAGGGTCTGATAAATTACTAAAACTCCAGGTCGATATCGGAGAGGATATCCCAAGACAGGTGGTGGCTGGTATTGCCCTGACTCATGTGGCCGATGAACTGGTGGGCAGGCAAATTGTCCTGCTGGCAAATATGAAACCTGCCAAACTGTTCGGCGTGGAATCCATGGGAATGATACTTGCCGCTGATGCAGACGGGGCAGTGCTGCTGCAGCCTGAAAGTAAAGTGGAAAACGGCACATTGATCAGATAAAAACCATATATGAAAAAGAATGGGGCTTGACGGATCGGAGGGGATGGATACGATGCCGTTTAATGCCCCAATGTTAATTATATTAGTAACAACTTATTCATAATGTTTTCGATTGGTTTTATGCAGATCAAGAGATAAATAATAATTATCAAAATTGTATCATTTAAGTAAATATCTTAATATCAAGTAGATATCTTAATATAATGATTCTTAGCATATCGAAATTTGGTGAAATAAATGGAAAATGAATGGAAGATGGACCTTGATATCCCTGACATCGGTTCGCTGATAACATTACTCAGTGCTGCTTTATCTGCAGCCATTATGGGTGTGGGTAATGTTTTATACGTGGTAATAATGGTGACCACTGCATATGAAGCAAAAGGAAAAGAATTCCTGCTAAGTTTAATAAACCCTCAAGCAAACCTTACATTCGAAGCACAATTTGTCCTGGTTGTAGGGACCCTGCTGATAATATCGGCAATTTTTTTCTTTATTACAATGTTGGTTTCTATCTATGAGACGTATGCGGTATCCAAAAAAGAAAGGAGCGGACGCATGATAATAGTGTTTGTATGTTTCGCACTTTCCCTCTTAGTCTTAATATTAGCATTGTTTTACACGATGTCATTTAGATATTTTATTTATTAGTAATGAGGCGATAAAAATGGGCAAGATCAGTATTCACGGTAATATTCAGGAAGTCCCGAAAGTGGAGGAAGTGGACGAGTCCAAACAGATAATGAAAGCCAGGATCGAGACCAAGACCCACAGGGTATTGTATCCCTTTACAGCCATTGTGGGCCAGGAAAAGATGAAACGTGCCTTGATCCTGAATGCAATAAATCCTTCCATTGGCGGAGTATTGATAAGGGGGCAGAAGGGGACTGCCAAATCCACTGCAGTCAGGGGTCTGGCTGAGATACTGCCTGAGATCGAAGTGGTCTCGGGATGTACATATAGCTGCAATCCCCGTGACGAGGATAAATTCTGCTGGGAATGCCAGATACGCAAAGATGAGGGGACGATCACTACTGAAAAACGTCTCATGAAAGTAGTTGACCTGCCCGTGGGTGCCACAGAGGACCGTGTGGTAGGTAGCCTGGACATAGAAAAGGCCGTTACCGAAGGTCTCAAAGCCTATGAACCAGGCATACTTGCTGAGGCAAATGGCGGCATCCTGTATGTGGATGAGATAAACCTGCTGGATGATTTTGTAGTGGATGCACTCCTGGATGCGGCAGCCATGGGCGTGAACACCGTAGAAAGGGAAGGGGTAAGTGTAAGCCATCCAGCCAAGTTCATAATTGTCGGGAGCATGAATCCTGAAGAGGGGGAACTGCGGCCCCAGCTGCTGGACAGGATAGCGCTCCAGGTAGAGGTGGTGGGTATCCAGGACCTGGAACAAAGAGTAGAGATCGTGGAGCAGACCAATAGATTTAATGACGACCCTAATGGTTTCAGGAAAGAGTTCCAGTCAGAACAGGACCGTATAAATTCCCGGATAGTAAAGGCCCAGCAGATGCTTCAAAGGGTGGTTACGACCAGGGATAATCTCCAGACCATAGCCGAGATATGTATAGAATTCAATGTTGATGGACACAGGGCAGATATTATGATCGAGAGGACCGCCCGTACCAATGCGGCATTCGAAGGAAGGGACCGGGTCACCAATGAAGATATTGTGGAAGCTGCCGAGATGGTACTGCCGCACAGGATGAGAAAGCGGCCTTTTGAGGAGGAAGAGTTCAGCGTCGAACTGCTGAGACGACTGGTGGAGAAATGAGCGATATCATTGCCGGGAGGATGCGAAATAACCTGAAAAAGGAATACGGCATTAAAGTGTTCCATATCGGCAAACCCCTCCTGGCGATCAGGATACCAAAAACTGAGATCAATGAGTTCGACAATGACGATTCTGACTGTATCAAAGAACTGCTGGTGGATTTAAAGGACCAGATCCATCTGGATGAGGTGATCCATGCCTACATTATAGCAGACAAGTCCTATGTAGTGCTGGACCCATACGATATTTTCTGTGAGGTTTTCGATGATGTTCCTATCCCGAAACGTAAGAGACCCGATGCGATTCCGGTGATCGAAACAAAGCCTGTAACAAAGATGGACCATCGCACTCCCATATACCGTACACCCACCTATGTGGCCCCGGTACCAAGAACACCCGAGTTAATAGCACAAGTATACCAAGCCCCAGGTGATAAAAAGCTTGAAGTTGTGGAGGAAACTGAAATTGAAGATACGGAAATTGGGGCTAAATCAGATGAAAAGATCGTAAGAAATATCCTCAGTGACTTTGCAAAAACACGAAAAAAGAAATTGGTCATCGGCCAGATGAAGAGCGGTAGGCGGGCAGAGGTCCTGACCAAAGGAAAACGGGGCAGGTATGTGAGATCCCGCCTGCCTGACGGCGAAGTTACCGATATTGCAGTGGCCCCAACCATCAGGGCGGCGGCACTGCATGCTGAGAATGGCAAGATCAGGGTAAAGAAAAGCGATTACAGGGAGAAGGTCAGGCGCAGGCGTATTGCCACGCTTATTAATATTGTGATGGATACCAGCGGCAGCATGGATGAAATGGATAAGGTGGATATCACCCGCAGCGTGATAGTGGCGTTGTTAAAGGATGCATACCAGCGGAGGGATAAGGTATCGCTGGTCACGTACAGCGGCCGGAAAGGCGAACTGGTACTACCCTTTACGTCATCAGTGGAACGCGCAAAACGATATCTTGAGACAATTCCATTCGGTGGTACCACTCCGCTGGCTTCAGGTATCCTGATGGGACTGCACTCCCTGCACAATGAGATCAAGAAGGACCCATCCACGATTCCCATAATGGTTCTGGTAACGGATGGTAAGTCCAACGTGCCCCTGGAAGTGGGCGGCAATATCCGCAGGGAACTTTCCATGGTGCTGCATTATGTGATAAGCGAAGGAATCCATGTGCTTGTTGTGGATATGAGCAGTCACGGTTCAAAACTTGCCAGCGAGATAGCAGAAGAGGTGAACGGTAGATATTACCAGCCCGAACGTCTGAATAAAGAAACACTATATAAGGCCATCAGCGACCAGAGGGATGATGCATCATATTTTACTAATGTTTAGGAAATAAGTCTTGTAAAAATTTTTGGAGTAGGGAACATGGGTGTGGAATTGGGCGATATCTTTGAAAAACACGAGATCCAGTTAAGTGACCTGGCCGGCAGGATGGTGGCCATTGATGCTTTCAATACCCTGTACCAGTTCCTGAGTATAATCAGGCAGAGGGACGGTACGCCACTGATGAATTCAAGGGGTGAGGTGACCTCACACCTGTCAGGGTTTCTGTACCGCACCACGAACCTTGTGGAAGCTGGCATCAAGCCGGTATTTGTATTCGACGGCAAGCCCCCGGATTTCAAGGCCCGGACCCTGAAGGAGAGGTCGAAGACCAGGGATAAGGCTATGTACCGCTGGAAAGAGGCTGTGGCTGCGGGGGAGGAGGAGGAAGCTTTTGTACATGCTCAGGCTTCGTCACACCTGAAAGAGGGCATGGTTGAAGATGCCAAGACCTTGCTTGGATTTATGGGGATTCCTGTGGTGCAGGCTCCCTCGGAAGGTGAGGCGCAGGCTGCCCATATGGCACTGGTGGGAGATGCAGATTTTGCTGCATCCCAGGACTATGATTCACTGCTGTTTGGTGCGCCCAGGGTGGTAAGGAACCTGACCGTTACTGGAAAACGCAAGCTTCCGCGTAAGAATATCTATATTGATGTGAATCCTGAGATCATTGAACTTGAGGATGTATTGTCTGCCAATGGCATCACCAGGGAGCAGTTGATCGATATTGCTTTGCTTGTGGGTACTGATTACAATCCCGGGATCAAGCGGGTTGGACCTAAAACGGCTATTAAATTGATAAAGGAGCATGGTGGGATTGAGGCGGTACTGGTTGAGAAGGGGGAGGAGATTGAGAATTTGCAGGTGATCAAGGACTTTTTCCTGTATCCTGATGTTATTTCTGATTATGAGATTTCGTGGAAGTCCCCTAAAGAGTCTGAGATCACTGATTTTCTCTGTAACAGGCATGATTTTTCCGAGGTCCGGGTGAAGGGTGCGGTAGGCAGGTTGGTGGAAGCTTCGGATGCGGGCCAGCAGACACTTGACCAGTGGTTCTGAAATGCTGCGGGAGGAGTGGTCTATTGCAGTGGTTTTTTAAAAATTTTTCACCGCAAAGGACGCGAAGACCGCAAAGATAAATTTGTGTGTAAGTTAGATATTTTTCACAATCTCAATCCATTTCGATCAAGATATTTTACCCATTCATTAAGATCATGGTGCTGGATGGGATATTTGGAAATTTTTGGAAGAGTTCAATGCGAAATAATTATGGGACTACACAGTTTGATGGGAAAGGAATGTGTAAAATATTATGTTTGATGAAAGACATGCGGAATGTGAGCTTAAGACATTTTATGCCAATTTGGTAAAAACTCAATGATAAAGAAAACCAAATAAAGTATAAGACAAATTAATACCTATAAACCAATTGAAATTGCCGAGGTTACAAATGCCCAAAATAACTGCATATATCGAAAAAGATGTTGAAACCGGTTTATATGTAGCAATAGTACCGGGAATCCCGGGAGCCCACACCCAAGCTGAAACACTGGATGAACTTCACGACAATCTCAAAGAGGTATTGGAGTTATGCTTCGAAGAGATGGAGCCTGAAACAAGACTTCATTTGCCTGAATTTGTTGGAATCCAACAGGTTGAGGTGACCTGTTGACCCGGCTTAAGGTAATTAATTCCACAAAATTGGAAAAACTACTACTCAAATTAGGATTTAAGAAAATTCGTCAAAAGGGGAGTCATGTATTCTACAGGCATCCTGACGGCAGAACCACAACAGTCCCTCATCACAGCGGAAGGGATTTAGCACGTCCATTAATAAAAGAGATTCTAAGGGAAATAGAACTCAGTGTTGATGAATACAATGAAAATTTGAAGAAATTGTGACTGCTTATTGGAATAACTACACATTTGCCTCGCAAGGAGCAATGACATTCTCTTCAAAAGAATCAAGCAAGCAGATTAAACCACAAATACAGAACTGATATCAGTGGAAATAATAGTGAATAAAGGATGAAGCAAGAAATGTAGATATACCATAGATGAGTGCGATAAATCAGTTATATTGGGAGTGGATTGATCATGAAAATATATATTGCAGGGCCGCTTTTTTGCGATGCAGAACTTGAATATAATGAAAAGCTTGATAAATTTCTGTCAGACTTTGGTTTTACTACGTTCCTTCCCCAGAGGGATGGGTACAAGCTGGTAGAGCTTGAGAAGAAGGTCGGCAGATCCGAAGCTTTGAGAATTATTTTTGAAAGGGATGTCCAGGAGATAAAGGATTCTGATGTGGTGGTGTTTAATATGGATGGCAGGGTACCAGATGAAGGGGCATGTGTTGAGATTGGGATTGGGTATGCACTAGGGAAGGAGTGTATAGGTCTGAAGACTGATGTGAGGGGTGTGTTTGACAGTGCTGATAATCCGATGGTGCTGGGTGCACTAAAGTTTCGGGTGGCTGGGAGGTTGGAGGAGGTTGGGGAGATGCTGGTGGAGGAATGGGATTGAAACTATGGGAAATGGAATGTTAATAATGAAATGTAGAGACGTGGTTTGAATACACTCTTACTGTTAAAGGAGTAGTCAAAAAGATGGGATGTGAGATATTCGATCACAGAAGAACGTAGATAATCCTATTATCAAGGTGAATATATGATCAAAATTGAAAAATTCAAAGAAACTGTACATGTCCGAAGTTATCATCCTGATGTGGATGTGGAAGATGTGGTTGAAGTAAAAAATCTTCCTTTGGTTAGATTTTCCTCTCATGAACGTCCTTTTTTTATGTTTGAGAACCATTGCCAGAATCCTGACTGTGATTGCAACGAAACCGTTCTCGCTTTTAACGAAATAGATGAGACGGGTGCTCAAATTACGAGTCCAATAACATTTGATATAACTCTGGATCATTTTACGTGGCAGGAGAAAAGAAAAATAAAACGGCCAAAAGAAATTCAATCTCTCATTGATGAGTTCGTTAGCGATCTCCCTGATGAAATGAAGAGTGAATTTAAGGAGCATTATAACAATACGAAGGCAGAGTCACGTAATATGGCAAAGTTCGAGTTGCCTGTCGAAGATGTCTATGCTGGAAAAATGGTGTCGTACACTGACGTTTTTGGTGATGATGGAAGTATATTGTCCGGGGGAACAGGAGTTAGTTTCCTTGTCGAATATGAAGGGGTAAAATTGTTTGTCGATGACCAGTATTGTATTGATCCCAAGTGTGATTGTGATGCGGTTCGCCTTATTTTTCTAAAGGTAGATGAAGGAACCGGAATTGCTTATGACATGTTTGCCATTAGAGTACCTTTTCAGAATGAGATCGAAATTGAGGATAAACTTGCCAGATATACAAAAGAAGAGATTGAAATGATATATGATCACTGGCTGAAGTCTGATCCAGAGATTATGGACATCTTGGAAACTCGATACATGAAGATGAAAAGGGTTGGCCAAAGTTTAGTTGAAAGGCATCCCTCTAAGAAGCCGCATAAGCACACTGCGGGTGTTGGGCAAAAAAAGATCGGTCGTAATGATCCATGTCCATGCGGCAGCGGAAAAAAATATAAGAAATGCTGCGGTAAACCAAAATGAGCCTGAAATAATCAGATCTACCACATACATTCACCTGGCACAGTTCCAAAATCTAGTTATTTCAACAATTATATTAGACGCAGATTGAAGGTTACCGTTCACTGTTTCACCGCAAAGAGCGCAAAGTTCGCAAAGACATTGTAACCTTAACTTTGCGTTCTTTGCGGTACAGTATTTCATGAATTATATATTTCAACAGCCATGTCCACCACCGGCAGCAACCAACAACAACCGAGGCCGCCGCCCACATATCTAGCAACCAGGCGCAGGGTGTGGGGCTAAGCGTGAGGAGCGGCCGGGTGGGCAGGGCAAGCGAGTGGAAATGTCGGGAGGCGGGAGAGGGAAGGAAGGAATAGTGCTGGATTTCTGCAGAAATTAACCCGCAGATGCAACCTTAAATCAGCGTAAATCTGCGTGACCTGCACGCCCTTCGGGCATAGCAGGCACTCAACTCCGCAGGAGGTGAGTGTATCAGCGTCTTGAAAATAACTGGAAAATAGGACAGTGTCCATTCACCTGATCTTTACATATCAAAAGAAAATACCTGTGCCACGGCGGTAGGTTCGGTTTCAGCGAACAGGGCAGAGGGGACGCAGGTGGTTTAACGAGTTCCGGAAAGAAAGCGGTACTACCATTACGCAGCAGGCAGCACCGTGCTCTATCACCGCCCGGAATGTGTATTGAGATTTCAATCGCCTGCGTCTTTGAGTTTGCCTATATTGTTCAGGAAGTGGGAATTGCATATCTTGCGACTGCGGGTGGGTGGAAGCAGCAAAACGCGCCGCCTTCGGCGTGGTTGTTGCCCGGGGTCCGGCTGTTTGGACCGTGCATCGATATTTACTAAACTCCCAAATGATTGATAGGTTCCTTTCATTAGTTCAAAGACCAAATGATATTAACCATGAATATAGAACTGATATAGTGCATAATAATATGATCGAAGATACCTATTCAGTAGTCTGGAAACTTGAAACTCAACTGATTATTAAACCAGGAATTATTATTCAGGAAGAATCAGGAGAAAAGATCAATGAACAAAGAAGAAAATACCTCGTGCAGGGTTAGAGTTGTCGGCAGGGATGACAAAAACAGGCCGATTTTAGAATTTTTTGGCGATGAGGCCGAATGTGGGAGTGTGCTTTCTGTTCTGGCAGGCCAAGAGGAAATAGTGATACGAACAAAAAATTCAGAGTATCAATAAAATTATTCCTCTTGATGAATATTTTAATTTATTATGGACATCAAGCGGGTTTTTGGTTGCAGATTTCGCAGTTCATGGGGAATCAACTCAAATTGGATGAGTTTTGACATTATGTATTAATCGGCATTCATCGGGATGTTATTTAATGTAATGTGTCTATAGTATAGGATAGATGAGACGTGAAATAGATAATGTACTATTGGGCCAGATTCTTACAAGAAATGAAAGCCGGGAAAATTTATTATCTGAATTCGCTACGAAAAGTTCTGACAGCACCCGCAGAATTGAAGAGCCTGATGAAGTGCGCTCAAAGTTCTTCCGAGATTCTGACCGCATAATTCATTCTAAGGCGTATACACAATATATTGATAAAACGCAGGTTTTCTATCTGTTCGAAAACGACCACATCACACACCGAGTCCTTCATGTCCAGTTGGTCTCGAAAATTGCAAGACAGATAGGAAGGGCGCTGGATTTGAATGAAGACCTCATTGAAGCAATCGCTTTGGGGCATGATATAGGTCATGCACCTTATGGGCATGAAGGAGAGACCCATCTTTCCGAATTATGTCAAAGTCATGGTATTGGTGAGTTTCATCACAATGTTCAGAGTGTGCAGTTTCTTGATAAAATTGAAAACCAGAATCTAACGCTTCAGGTTTTAGATGGAATTCTAAGCCATGATGGTGAGAGTTATAACCAGATTTTGACGCCGAATCGTAATAAATCCTGGGATATTTTGGACAAGGAAATTGAAGCTAAAATAAATGAAAACATTGAGTTAACACCTATGAGTTTAGAAGGGCGTGTTGTAAGGATATCTGATATGATCAGCTTTGTGGGAAGGGACATAGAGGATGCCATGACTGTGGGATTGATAACAAGGGGACAGATTCCTGAAAGTTGTGCGGAAGTGATAGGCAATAATAACAGGGACATTATAAACACGCTTGTTATTGATATAATCGAGAATAGTTATGGTATGGATTTCATCAAGTTTAGTGGTGAAGTCTGGCAGGCATTGGCGAAGTTAAGGGATTTTAATATGGATATGATTTACACAAGCCCAAGATTGAAGACTCAATCCGCTAAAATCAAGAGGATGTATGAATTTATGTATGAAACTTTCCTAAACGATCTGAAAAGTAAGAATCTTGATTCAAATATCTATAATCACCACATTAATTATTATAAAACGGGGTACGGTAGTAGATTTTCTGAGCCTGAGATTGTGAGAGATTTCCTTGCAGGGATGACAGATAAATATTTCAATAATACTTTTAAAGAACTATTTCTCCCGAAAAAATGCAGATATAACATAGAAGAATGCGAAAAATTTGTTACCTGATGTAGAGGAACTATTATGAAAATATATATTGCAGGACCGCTTTTTTGCGATGCAGAACTTGAATACAATGAACAGCTTGATAAATTCCTGTCAGACCTTGGTTTTACTACGTTCCTTCCTCAGAGGGATGGGTTCAAGCTGGTAGAGCTTGAGAAGAAGGTCGGCAGGTCCGAAGCTTTGAGAATTATTTTTGAAAGGGATGTGCAGGAGATCAAGGATTCTGATGTGGTGGTGTTTAATATGGACGGCAGGGTGCCAGATGAGGGGGCATGTGTTGAGATAGGGATTGGGTATGCACTGGGGAAGGAGTGTATAGGGCTGAAGACTGATGTGAGGGGTGCGTTTGGCGGTGCTGATAATCCGATGGTGCTGGGTGCACTGAAGTTTCGGGTGGCTGGGAGTTTGGAGGAGGTTGAGGAGATGTTGAGGGTGAACAGAAGTTAAGACTGTAAAATGGGTAATTAATGAGCTTTCTTCTTTCTAAAATTTCAAGAAACGGCTTGGTGCGCCAATTTGTCGAGTAGCCTAAAGAGACCATAGTAAATACCCCATTTTCCCCACTTGTACCACAAATAATATTTTCACCCAATACAGTATACAAACAACCCCCCCTAATATATCCAATAACTACAATCACTAAATATTAAAAAATTGGAGCAATTCAACATGACACTCAGAAGCGATGAAATTACAAAAGGATTAGAACGAGCCCCCCACCGCTCCCTGCTAAAAGCCATGGGAATTATCGACAACGAAATGGACCGCCCGTTCATAGGCGTAGTCAATTCCTGGAGCGAATTAATACCAGGCCACATACACCTCGACAAACTGGCAGAATCAGTAAAAGCAGGTATCAGGCTGGCCGGAGGCGTACCATTCGAATTTTCCACCATTGGCATATGTGATGGTATAGCCATGGGCCATGAAGGAATGAAATATTCACTACCCAGCAGGGAACTCATACGTGATACTATCGAGCTAATGGTACAGGCACACAGGTTCGACGGCATGGTAATGATACCCACCTGCGACAAGATCGTACCAGGGCACCTGATGGCAGCGGGCCGGCTGGACATACCCACAGCAGTGGTCACAGGAGGCCCCATGCTGCCCGGGTTCGTGGATGATGAACAACGGGATCTGATATCAGTGTTCGAAGGCGTGGGAGAGCGGCAGAACAACAAGATAACAGATGAAAAACTAAAGGCACTGGAGGATTGCTCATGCAGCGGTGCAGGTTCATGCGCCGGATTATTTACAGCCAATACCATGGCCTGTGTCACAGAAGCACTCGGCATGAGCCTGCCTGGCTGCGGTACCACCCATGCCGTGGATGCAAAGAAGTTCAGGCTGGCCAAAGAGACAGGTATGAAGATCATGGAACTGGTAGAGAAGGACATCACTGCCAGGCAAATAGTAACACCTGAGGCCATCGACAATGCCATCATATTGGATATGGCCATCGGCGGCAGTACCAATACGGCCCTGCACCTGCCAGCCATAGCCCACGAGTTCGGAGTGGACCTGCCGCTGGACAGGTTCGATGAGATGAGCCGCACCACACCCCACCTTACAAACCTCAGACCTGGCGGGAACCATTTCCTGCTCGACCTCGAACGCGCGGGCGGCGTGCCTGCCGTGATGCAACGGCTCGGTGACATGCTGTCCCTTGATGTGCTTACCGTTACAGGTGATACCATGGCAAAGAACCTGGAAGGCTTCATACCAGTAAACCCCAGGACTAATGCCAGTGTCATCAAGACCCTGGATGACCCCGTACATCCCCAAGGCGGGATCGCCATACTTAAAGGCAACCTTGCACCTGAAGGTTCGGTCATCAAACAGACTGCGGTCCATCCTGATATGATGGTACATTCCGGGCCTGCCCGGGTGTTCAACAGCGAGGAGGAATCCATGCATGCCATCATGGACAGGCAGATAAAGGCCGGAGATGTGGTGGTCATACGCTACGAAGGACCAAAAGGCGGCCCTGGCATGAGGGAAATGCTCTCACCCACATCTGCCATTGCAGGTATGGGCCTGATCGACTCCGTGGCACTTATCACAGACGGCAGGTTCTCAGGCGGCACACGTGGCCCCTGTATCGGACACGTGACACCCGAGGCTGCACAGGGCGGTCCCATCGCACTGGTGGAGGAAGGCGATACCATCGAGATAGATATCCCTAACCGGCTTTTGGACATAAAGGTGCCAAGTAATGTGATGAAAGAGAGGAAAGCCAGGTGGAAAAATCCTGTAGTAGGAACTAAAAAGAGCTATCTTGCCAGATACCAGCGGTACGTGGGTACTGCATCCCGCGGCAGCATCCTTGAATAGGAGAATATTTAACACACTATTTTCCCCTGTTACGGCTGTCATGATCTACTTGAATGGATATTGATCAAGTCAAAATGGAACCCGGATGCTGCAAAAGGAAGAAAAAATAACTATCATCCTGATGGTTATGTCACTGCTGGTATTGATCATTGTATACTTCGGTTTTATTGTTGATAGTATGGAAACCTCCCAATATTCAGATCAATCGGTCACAGGCGACCGGGTTGTATTGTATGGTGTGGTAGTCGGAAAAGGAGGGACCGTTACCGGTGACCACCTGGTACTTAGAGTGGATAGTGAAGGCAGCAGGGTCAAGGTCTTTATCCACTGTAATAATGGTGCTGAAAAGGTCAATAATATAATTGATATTGCAGATACAGTTGAGGTTACAGGTACCGTGGAAGAATACCAGGGTGAAAAAGAGATTGTGGTGGAGCAACCTGGTGATGTAAAGATACTGGGGTAAATATGCTGGGGTGAATATGGTGGGACAAACACACTTAATAAAAATACTAGCACAGTGTGTACTTTTCAACTGTGGATAATAGTGTATATTTTTCAATAATGAGTGATAGTGTGCTGTCGCCTGACGCACTAACTCCGGAGCTTCATCCACTGGCCAATACCGTTGTCTACTCCAGTAACCCTCTATGCCAGGCAATATCGCAGGAATATACCGCATTGGGGTTGTCTTATCGATCACAGATAGACTTTGTCAATAACTCACGCAAGGACCTATACAACACGGTTGTCACTAATTTGGTTTAAAGATATAAAAATCTTGGCTACATAAATGATAATCAGGATGGGTTATCGATTCAAATGATATTAAAATATATCAACACTGCAAGCAGTAGCAGTACTGCTCCCGTCACAATCCGTATCTCGACACGTCTATTTTCCCTGAGGTAATTGACCCGTTCGGGGCTGAGCCCGAACGCCAGCATAATACCCAGGATAAGCACCGGCAGTATCACACCCAAATTATAGAAACCAAGGTATATCGCCCCATCAGCGATTTTACCTTGTGTTATCAACATGTCCAGTATGGCAAAATAGACCGCACCCACGCACGGTGCCTTGATTATTGAGAACATTGCACCTGCAAGAAATGAAACCATAACCGTATTCCTGTGCTCAATTCCTTCAACCAGTTGTAAAAATGACCCGGACGTTTTGAAACTCGACCTGTCATGCACCTTCAGGTGATACGCATCATAAAAATGCCACAATCCAAGCAGTCCGATCAAGACCACCAACAGCACAGTAATAGTATCCTTGATCTCTGGCTGCTGTTTGATCACACCCAGTAGGCCCATCCCCACTACCATGAACATGACAAATATACCTGCACAAAAGCCACCCACGATCTTCAGCAATTCAGTGCGGTTTCCCTTTGAGGATAGGGTCAATGATGCCAAAAATGCCATTACAGCCAGCAGACATGGATTGAACCCGGCCAGCAGACCCGCCACCAATACAACAGGCAGAGATAGCTCAGGTAATATATTCATGCTATCTGCAGGCTGGACAGAGTTATTTTCAGGAATTTGAGATGCATTTTCAATCCCTGCAACCAGCAGTTCTTCCAGTCGTTTCTCATCGCCATTATAGTCCGAATATGTTATAGTGACCTGGTGATTGATGACCACGGCAGGGACGGTAGCTATTCCGTACTCACTTACCATGCGGTCATATACTTTCATATCACCATAGTCCGACCATATCTCGTATTTTGAATAGGAGATGTTGTCGTATCCCTGGACAAGCTTGTCCACTAAAGGTTCGGCACCGGAGCATTTTAAACAGTCGTACTCATAGAAATACTCCACTACCACTTCACCGACCAATTCACCGGATTGGCCGCTTGCCGTAATGGGAAAAAACAGGACAATTGACACCAATACCAGTAACGTGAATCTATTAATGGCATGCAGTGGAAGCACAGATCTCTGTTTCATAATTGCTCTCCAGAACCTCGCCAGTGGTCAGGTTTGCGATCTCCCCTGTATAAGGAGATACATAACTCTCTACAACATACAGGGGTTTGATGCCAGAACATGCACAGGTGCGCTCCATCATCTCTACTTTCCAGTATGTCTCATCTTCCTGAAGTGCGCTGTTATTAGTCTCGAAACCCTGGACTAACGTGGTCTTATTACCCCTCAAATCGGGCCTCTTGAAGTTCTCTGACATGTATTCCACAGCAACAGGGTCTTGTTTTACGATTTCAATTGCCTGTGATGCGTTTATCTTAATTGAGGATTCTTCCGGTTCACCTTGCTGGTTTGTAATATCAATACATGCAGAAACTGCAATTATTACACTGATAAAAATAATTACTCCTGCTACGTTTGCAAAAACCTGGTGAGTCATAACTCAAATTCCTTATAATAATCATTAAACCTTTCCCGCATTTGCTCCCAGGTGGGCAGGTTTGTCTGGCAGCCAACTTTTTCCACCACAAAAGATGCCGTAGCAGACCCCACCCGTCCGCACACATCCAGGGAAAAGCCCCTGGTATATGCTACCAGGAATCCTACACGGTATGCATCGCCCGCACCGGTTGGGTCCACTGCATCCACCTGTACGGCAGGGATGAACATCCTCTCTCCGTCGGTGTATATCTCACTGCCACCTTTATCCAGTGTGACCACTACCAACCCGATATCCGCCTCCAAGTCTTCACGGGAGCGCCCTGTCATCCGGGCGAGCCGTTCTATCTCATGGCGGTTGGTGAACAGGATATTAGTATGTTCCAGTATGATATCAAGGCATTCCCTGGAATACACTACCAGGTCCTGCCCAGGATCGAATGAGACAAAGTCAGCGAGCCTGGCAGCCTTTGAATTGAATACAGGATCGGCAGTGGCCAGGTGTACGAATTCCAGGCGGGGTGGTTCAAGTTTTGGGAAATCATTTGATGCCCCCCAGTAGAAATAGGTTACCTGATCATGGTCTTCATCAGTAAATATGAATGCTGAAGCCGTTTTTTTGTCCCTGATGTTGTACAACAGACTGATATCCACACCCAGTCGTTCCAGGTGCCGCTGGTAATCAGACCCTTCAAAATCACAACCAATAGGCGAAACCAGCTGGCTTTTTCCTCCAAGGGTGGCTATTCCTGCTGCAATATTTGCTGCACCACCGCCAAAGTAAATGTGGTAATTATTTATGGGCATTGACGAGTTGGGCAGTGCAAACCGTGTTACATCGAACAGGTGGTCATATGCGGTGTGTCCTATTATGGAAATAATTTTGTCCAAGAGCAATACTCCTTATCTTACTCATCTTCATCAGAATATTCCAGTTCAGTGACCTCTATCACATTGAGTGGAATATTTTTCATTACTTTGCCTATGACAGATTTCGCTATCCTGGCAGCGTGTTCCTCATTCTCGGCATCGAATACACGCATCTCAAGCATCAGTCCCACAAGTGCGGTATTGGCTGTAATGAACACACTATCAAATGGTTCATCACAGGCAGGACAATACGTGGTACCGATATTTATTTCAATAAATTCCAGTTGTGGATTCAAGCGTTTCCCTGCCTCTGCAATGGCTACTCCCATTGCATCATCAACTGTTTCAATGTCCTTTACCAACCAGGCCGCTTCTAATATTACCTTGTAATTCATCAACATACAGCAATCAATCCTCACATATTCTTACAACTTTTATCATCTGTTTTGCAACGTTTTATCTTTGAAATCCTAAATGGCAAACAATTCCGGATTATTTACAGTAAACACTCCCAATCGTACGCCAGCGTCCAGCCATGCATGTCCATAACTGAAACATACCAGGGCATTGACCCTGTCTTCACTTTCTGCGAAATGGACACCGTCATTGTAATAGGACCTGGCCATGTCAAGATAATCATCTGCTATCTTCTTGAGATATGACCCTTCTCCTGCTGAAGTCTTAACGTCTTTAAGTGCCCCTTCCAGCATAACCATATATCGTTTGGTCTTCTCTTCAAGATTTGCAGGTTGAGACTGCATCGACCTAAAATTATCGGGAAATAACGTAAATGTTCTTATTAATCTCATGTACGCCTTATTTCCCGTCCCCCAGATCCATTACAAACCATTCGAGACTTTTTAATTTATTCTGGATAAATGGATCGTGGCAAAAAAGATTCACAGCAGAGGGGGCAGGGGGTTGTTATTTTTCTCTGCGTCCCTCTGCGACCTCTGCCTGTCGACAAGAAGTTATATCACAGATTGCCTAACCGGCTACCCCTTTCATTCGGGGTAATCCTACCGCGGAATGTGTGGATGGTAACGCCCACGTAGTAAGCCCGCGGAACAACGTGGAAAAATCAGAAAATCCGATTCGGATCAACTGCCAGGATAAGAACGCTATGAAGAGTGTAATGCGAACCATCGAAAGAGTCGTAACGCAGGATAAGCGAAAGCGGATTTTTACGCTTAAACCAAAAGGTACGAAATCAGACTATAACGGCTGCTGGGACGTTATAGGGAATGGACAGACGGTTTCCGGCTTACAGATGGCTTCTAAGGCGTTCACAATTATCTGTGACATAGAACTTGGTAAGCCCAAATATGCTCCCGGAAAATCCGGGTAGGGATCCCGTGAGGGCAAACGATGGTATAGTGGGTAAAGGAATCGATAAAAAGCGAATGTCAATCTGTAATATGTCGAATATAGGTTCAAAATTTGCCTTAGCCAGAAATGGTGCTGACTTATCGAGTGGTGTCTCATTGCATGAAAGGAGGCAAAACCTGTGAATGCAAGTAATTCAATTACGCCCTCAAAAGGCGAGAGACTTGTAGACAACCAACCAAAACCCCA
>Ga0255373_1064_pt1 | contig 22310 bp, 19 predicted proteins | sample ANMaggSeSYBR01E5_FD_182093 | JGI IMG/M metagenome (GOLD analysis project Ga0255373, IMG submission 182093) | Sediment cell enrichment communities from methane seep in Santa Monica Basin, California, United Staets - ANME aggregate JGI... | ecosystem: Environmental > Aquatic > Marine > Cold seeps >... | reverse complement strand
AATATTATACGAAAATTAACTGCTTCAATACCTCTCGCAAGCCCAACACCAAGCACCCCGCCTACTGTTGCATGAGTCGTAGAAACCGGAAGTCCCATTTTTGAAGCAACCAGCACTGTGGTTGCAGCAGCAAAATCGATAGCAAAACCTCGGGTATTGCTTAACGTAGTGATCTTCGAACCTATTGTATCCATTACACGATGACCGGCCATTGCTATGCCGCAGGCTATGCCTATTCCGCCAAAAAAAAGGAGAAAAAAAGGTACAGGCACGGTGGCTCCGACATTTCCTGTTTTTACAATAAAATATATTACTGCAAGAGGCCCTATTGCATTGGCCACATCATTTGCACCCTGCGCCAAAGCAACATAGCAGGATGTTCCGATTTGGATACGTTTAAAAATAGTTTCTGCGGTATTTGTCGATTTTTTCTTAATAAAACGGGACAAGATGTTTTTACATATTATACCGAAAATAATTGACAGAATTAGTGAAACAGCTAATGCGGCCGGAGTTTCAATGGAAAGCTTTTTGCCAAGAGGGGTCTTAAAAAGAAACGATAAAATAATGACAAATGAAGTTATTCCGACAAAATAAGGTGATAAATTAAGTGCTTTAGTAAATTGATTCTTCTTAGAAATTATCAGTCTGACAATAATCTTAAACATTATAAAGGCAATAATAATGCTGAAAAAAGGAGAAATTATCCAGCTTATTACAACTGCTGCCAGTTTGCCCCATTTAATTACTGAAAAACCACCTGCCATTATTCCAAAACCAATCATAGCTCCGACAATCGCATGGGTTGTTGAAACAGGAAGGGACTTCCAGGTAGCGAAACTGACCCACAAAGCTGCAGCAAGCAAAGCTGAAAGAGCTCCAATCAAAGCCACGTGAGGATCTGCAAGAATTTCGGCTGAAACAATACCTTTACGAATCGTATTTGTAACATGCGATCCTATGAAAATTGCACCAAGAACATTCAATATGCCGGCGATAAATACTGCCTGGCGTATTGTTATAGCCTTGGCCCCAACAGCAGAAGCCATAGAGTTGGCCACATCGTTTGCGCCTATATTCCAGGCCATGTAAAAACCAAAAATATAGCCGACAATGAGGATACAATAATTTGAAGTCATACTAACTCATTTTATTTTTGACCGAGCCCTTAATGCTGCAAACACTCAAATATTCCAAATCAGGACATATCATTGCCTATAGGTCAAATCAATTTAAAAAATTCTTTTACGTGGTTTTTGTTTTTCAAGCGAGTTGTTTTGTGATAATTGATAGACTTAAGACTTCAGTCTATCCACCTGAGTAGTTACTAACAAGATGTTTTGTTGACTTTTAAAAAAGTATATATTACTAAAATAAATATGATTGTATCTAAAATACGCGGTGTTTATATGAAAAACACATTAGGAGATAGATGATCCGGATTCAAGTATGTTTTTAGACTAGTTTTTTTGAAGCCGTTGCAAAAAGTCTTCAGAGAGCCTACAGTATTAAAATAGGTATCCTGAAGACTTTTTGCTTTTAATCCTCTGATTGATTTGATACATGTTTTGAATCCGGCTTAATTTTTTCTTTATAGAAATTTGAAAACTCAAAAGTAACTTGTTAACAATTAAAGGTGGCGGGCATTTAAATTTAAAACGGCTGACTGTTTGAGCGTATTAGTGAGCATTAAGAAAAAAGAGGCACTTTTGTATATTTTTGTTAAAAGGATAAACTCAAGCCATAACGTTCTATTTATTCTTTAGGCTCACTTATGCGCGAGTTTCAGACGTTCTTAAACCTAAATTGAGCTATTTTTGGCTCGATCTGTACTGATCTCTTGCGCATCAAGGATTCGCGAAAATCCTCGACATATCCACGGGTATGTCTGCGGTTTTAGCAAACCCTTATGCATCAAGATCTCAGCACATTTCTTCCCCAAAAATCGCTCAACTTAGGTTAAATTTAATTGCCCGCTGCCTCTCGTTAATCTCATATTTGAGTTTTCAAATTTCTGTTTATAGAAATTTTGCTGCTAATTTTGATGAACTCGTAAGAATTTTATTTTTCACGAAGCATGAAAGGATCAAATGATGTCAACCGACATCCAAACTCTCAAATCATTAGATCTTTTTGCGGATCTAAATTTTGGCGAGCTGGAACAGATAGCCCCATTAATGCACCTGATGAAGGTCACTGAGAGAGAAGTCTTAACGCGAAGGGGTGAGCCTGCCAGTACTTTTTTCATTATTCTATCAGGCAATTTTATGCTTTCTTTTAACAAAGAACGCTCGTTTACCCTGCACAATAAAGGTAATATTATCGGCCTGTCAACAGTTGTTGCTCCTTTCCGCTATACAGGCACAGCAGTTGCCCTTACGGATGGTCTGGTGCTGTTGATGCAGGGCCAGGAGTTTTTGCGTCTTGTTCAAAGCAATTCGGCTCTTGGCGACACAATCATGCGAAAAATCAATGAAATAGTTTTGGAAAGAATGCCTTATATGACAGGGACTTGGGGGAAAGGAGACATTAATTGTTTGGCTTTGAAGCAATAATAGCCCATGATGGACTTGGTATTTCTGTTATCGGGATCACGATAGTCTTTGTAAGTCTTATACTTCTATCTTTTGCAGTTTCCCAGATTCACAAGTTAATCGAACTATTGGATAAAAAAAATACATCTTATCAACGTGTAAAAAAAACACAACAAAAAGATCAAAAGACACCGTCAGTCTCAGATCTGGCCATACCCCAAGACGTTCAAAGGGCTTCACGTCAGTTCAAGCTTTTAATTGAATGGATGGGCGAACCATTTTCGCTTCCAAAACTTCTTTATCTTTCGGGAAAATGCGGGCTTTCCCGTCCACATTCAACTATTAATGAATTACTTAAGTGCGAATTAATTATACCTGATGAAAACGGTTATTTTATTTGGAACACACGGGTTGAAGAAAAAAGGAGTAGTACTTAATCAATGACTGATCTATTCATGGAATTTTTATCTAATACCGGCTTTGCGTTAGTCGACTACCGTAATATAATAATGCTTCTGGTTGGTATAATAATTGTTTATCTCGGAGTAGCGAAACAGTATGAGCCCCTTTTGCTTGTGCCGATAGGCTTTGGCATATTGATTGGCAATATTCCCATAATCAAGGATTTTGGTCTTGGAATCTATGAAAGCGGAAGTTTTTTGAACTATGTATATTATGGCGTAACACATGATATTTATCCGCCGCTGATTTTTTTAGGTATTGGTGCATTAACCGACTTTTCCACAATGCTTGCGCGACCTGTATTAATGCTCTTAGGGGCTGCTGCTCAGATAGGTATTTTCACTACTTTTCTGGGAGCGCTTGCAATCGGATTTCCCCCCAATGAAGCTGCATCCATCGGTATTATTGGAGGTGCAGACGGGCCTACTGCGATTTTTCTTACCGCTATGCTTGCTCCAAGACTAATAGGGCCGATAGCTGTGGCGGCATATTCCTATATGGCCCTGGTCCCGGTAATCCAGCCTCCTATCATGAGACTTCTTACCACTCGTAAAGAACGACTTATTAAGATGGAAGAGCCCCGAGAAGTATCAAAGAGAGAAAAAATTATTTTTCCGATTGTCGGCTTTTTGCTTTGCTGTTTTTTGGCGCCGGCCGCCTTGCCTTTGCTTGGGATGCTGTTTTTTGGAAACCTCCTAAAGGAATGTGTTGTTGTAGAACGTCTTGCAAAAACCGCCAGAACATCTTTGATTGATATTGTTACTATATTGCTTGGCGTAACTGTTGGCGCCAGCACACAGGCTGATGTGTTTTTGACTCGTCAATCTATCGGCATTTTTGCGCTGGGCGCATTTTCCTTTGCTATTGCAACAGCATCAGGAGTTATATTCGCAAAGATTATGAATCTTTTTTTACGGAAAAAAATCAATCCCCTTATAGGCGCCGCAGGAGTGTCCGCTGTTCCTAATTCCGCACGGGTTGTTCAGATGGTTGGACAAAAAGAGGACCCAACAAATTTTCTCCTTATGCATGCAATGGCGCCTAACATATCCGGTGTTATAGGCTCAGCAATTGCTGCAGCAATTTTATGGAGTTTTATGAGCCTTTAAGCTAAGGAACATAAGGAACAAAGTGCCTAAAGTGAGCTAAAGTATATTAAAGTGCCTAAAGTTGAGGAATGCACCTTCGGCGCTGCCGGTTTTATTTTTTTTACCATACAACTTTGCTCACTTTGTTTATATGTGAACTTATAACCAAGCCCTAAAAATCTATAGCACGCCGAAGGCGTACCATAACTTTAGGCATTTTAGGCACTTCTTTTTTTAGGCACTTAATTATTAAAACTATTCGTTTTCTATCATCATCATCTAAGAAGGACGGAGGAAATATTATGCTGGTTCAAGGATGGATAGCAAATCAGGTAATTTCAGTTGACGAGGAAACTTCTATGATGAAAGCTTATACTCTCATGAAAGAAAACAATATCCGTCGTCTTCCTGTAGTCCGAAAGGGGAAATTGGTAGGAATCGTTACTGATACTGATTTAAAAGAAGCCTGTCCATCAACAGCGACCACATTAGATATATATGAAATAAATTATCTTTTATCTGAGGTTAAAGTCAAAGAATCAATGTCAAAGGATGTTGTTTATGTTAAACCGGATGAAACCGTAGAATTCGCAGCCGTGTTGATGCTTGAAAACAAAATTTCAGGGCTCCCGGTAGTAAACGATCAGCACAATCTAATAGGAGTTATTACCCAAACAGATATATTTAAAGCGCTGATATATATTTCAGGGGTTTACAAAGGCAATGTTCAACTTGCTTTTTGTCTGGAAGATAAACCAGGATCAGTGAAAGAGGTAGGCGATGTAATTCGAAGCTTTGGTGGTCGTATGGTCAGCATTGTAACCAGCTATGACCTTGCAGATGAAGGCTACAGAAATGTTTACATTCGCATTAAGCCTATGGAACATGAAAAACTGGCTCAACTGGTCAAAATGCTGGAAGAAAAATTCACAGTACTGTACACCGTTAAAGAGTCGCTTGATCAGATAAAAAACAGAATACTTCCCAAATCATAAAGACTATAAGGTAGCCGCTCGCTGCTTGAAACTTGAAATTGGAAAGAACAGCACAAAAGCATCAGCAATTCCCGCTGCAAAACGATTTAACCTATTCAAATTATTACAAATTACCAAAAATAGTTTACGACGAAAACTTTAACAGCTTGATATTACAACAAAAAATTTACTTACGAAAAACTAACAATATCAATATGTTAGACTTTTGTTTCGTGAACTTATTTAAACAAAATACAGTAATTTCAACAGGTTAAGCTGTTTTGCAGCGGGAATTGCTGCAAAAGCATGAAGGCCAAATTTCTATTTTCTAATTTTAATGTTCCGTGAACGCTTACACTATAAGCAACCGTTCACAGGGTTAAAGGTTACTCGGCTTTTAACTGTGAACCGTAAACCTGAGTAGTTGCGAAGATTTCTATATTTTATAAAATATCTTTCCTATTACCACACTGCTAAAGCCGACTGCACGCAGATTTTTTTCATGTTTCGCCATCGCCCCATTTTTCATCAGGTGATTGACTTATAAACCATATCTGGCATGATGACCGGAATTTACAGTATATTTCAGGATCACGGCATACAAAACATTCCTCGCACAAATATATACTATGCTTAGAACACATAATTTCTGTTTCTCGGTCAGGATGATTTATACATTTTCCCATATATAGCTCCGGCATCTTTCAAAACAGGTCAAAAGTAGTTGACACTTTTTTCAACCTGTACGATTACACAACATAGAAGTGCCTAAAGTGAGCTAAAGTGCCTAAAGTTGTTGTGGTACGCCTTTGGCGTGCTAATTAATTATCTGAAAGTCTATAGAAGAAAGTTGCTCCGATATGCATTAATAGCTCAAGTAACCTATATATTAATAGGCAGAATACCTTAACTTTAGGCATTTTAGCTCACTATTTTCTTATTAATATACTATAAAAAAAATTATTATGAAAGAGTTTTTCAAAGTAACTGATTTAGAACATACACTCAAATATTCTGCCGGCTTTCCCAATGTTGGGACTGAATTTGTTGAGCTGCATAAAGCGTTTGAAAGAATCCTTGCTGTTGACATTGTTTCAGACATTAACCTGCCTGATTTTGCTCGTTCTACTATGGATGGCTATGCAGTTAAAGCTTCATCTACTTTTGGCGCAACTGAAGAAAATCCAGCATATCTGACAGTCAAAGGTACAATTGATATGGGTAAACCTGCCAGCCTTTCAATAAGTTCCGGCGAGACTGCGAGAATTTCTACAGGAGGAATGTTGCCCGATGGTTCAGACAGCGTTATAATGGTTGAATATACGGAAATTATAGATAAAAGAACTATTGAAATATACAGAAGTGTTGCCCCTGGCCGGCATGTATTAGCAATAGGAGAAGATATTAAAAAAGGAGATAATCTACTCTCGTGTGGCCAGAGGCTGAGGCCTCAGGAAATAGGATTACTTGCCGCTCTCGGCAAGGATTCTGTAAAAGTATATAAAAAACTGGTTATTGGTATTATTTCTACTGGAGATGAAATAGTACCGATAAATAATATACCTGACAAAGGCCGGATTCGCGATATAAATACTTATACTCTATTCAGCCTGGTACGTGAAGCAGGTGGCATCCCTGTCACTTATGGAATCGTCGGGGATGATTTTGACGCTCTTTTAGAGAAGTGTTCTATTGCGATTGCTTATTCGGATATGGTTTTGATTTCAGGAGGCAGTTCTGTTGGAACACGGGATTTGACAGTAGAAGTACTTTCCTCTTTGCCGGGCTCGGATATTATGGTCCATGGAATTTCCATAAGCCCCGGTAAACCGACAATTTTGGCCAAGACCAGTGGTAAAGCCATATGGGGTTTGCCTGGCCATGTTGTATCGGCTATGATAGTATTTGAAATTGTCATCCAGCCATTTATTGAAAAAATAAGCGGTCTTTCTTTAAAGTATAAAAAGGAATTAAGAATACCCGCACTGCTTAGCAGAAATATATCATCCGCTCAGGGACGTATAGATTATATGCGTGTCAGGCTGATAGAAAGAAACGGTATTAAGTGGGCTGAACCGGTTCTTGGCAAGTCAGGGCTCATAAGCAATCTGACAAAGGCCGACGGCCTCATCGAGATAGGAATAAATACAGAGGGACTGGATAAAGGCTCAAAGGTCTGGGTTATTCCAGTATAAAAAAATGAACAATAGTCGCAATATATATTTAAAGATGAAAACCCTGAAAGAGGCGCGTGAAATCCTTTTTGATCTTTTTCCTTCAGATAAAGTTCTTCCGGGTGAATTTGTTCCGGCCTCCGATTCAGTAGGAAGGGTGCTTGCAGAGGCGGTAACGGCAAAGCTTTCATCACCTCATTTTCACGCATCCGCTATGGATGGAATTGCAGTCAAAGCTGAAAATACATTTGGAGCAAACGAATTAAGTCCAATGGAACTTACAGTCGGGGAAAATGCATTTTTTGTCAATACCGGAAATATGCTTCCTGAAAATACAAATGCAGTTATTATGGTTGAACATATTAATGTTATAGATGAAAACAGTATGGAAATCGAAGCACCGGCATACCCCTGGCAAAACGTTCGCAAGATGGGAGAGGATATAGTAGCAACAGAGCTGTTGTTCCCACAAAACCATGTTATTACCCCCTATTGCCTGGGAGCGCTGTTGTCCGGAGGCATATTTTCAGTCCCAGTAAAGAAAAAACCAAAAGCGCTTATTATTCCGACAGGATCAGAACTTGTTGACTGGCGAAATGCTGTAATTGAAGATATTAAGCCGGGTCAGGCTCTTGAAACAAATTCGTTTGTCTTTGGCAAACTTATTGAATCTTGCGGCGGTTCTTTTATAAGGCATGAGATAATCAAAGATGATATGGAAAAAATAAAGGCCGCTGTTTATGATGCTGTAAACAGCGACTTTGACATTGTCCTTATTATAGGAGGATCATCCGCTGGATCAGAAGATTATGCAAAAAAAGTAATTAACGATCTGGGGGAAGTACATGTCCATGGTGTAACAATAATGCCCGGGAAGCCGGTAATAATAGGCTCAGTAAATAACAAGCCTGTATTTGGCATACCGGGATATCAGGTATCAGCAATCGTGGCATTTGAGCAGTTTGTACGGCCTCTGATTTACAGGATGCTTGATCAGGTGGACAATGAACGAAAAAAAGCACCAGTAGAACTTACACGAAAAATTGCCTCAAAACTTGGGGTAGAAGAATTCCTGCGCGTAAAGCTTGGTGTTGTTGGTGACAGGATTGTGGCAACTCCTTTGCCGAGAGGTGCGGGCTGCATAACCACCTTAACCAGGGCAGATGGAATTATTCGAATCCCAAACCATATAGAAGGATTAAATATTTATGAAAATGTCGATGCAGAACTTCTGCATCCCGTGTCTTATATAAAAAATACAATTGTCGCAGTTGGAAGTCATGACAACTCACTTGACACCCTGGCTGACCAGATAAGGTCAGGACACGGCAGTATTACACTTTCCTCAAGCAATGTCGGCAGCATGGGTGGATTGATGGCGATAAAAAAGGGAGTATGTCACCTGGCCGGCTCACATCTTCTAAACACCGAAGACGGTTCTTATAACATATCATACATAAAGAAATATCTGCCCAATATCAGCATAAGACTTGTCAATTTTGTATTCAGGGACCAGGGGCTGATTGTGCCTCCCAGCAATCCAAAGAAAATACAAGGTATAGAAGATCTTGGTCGCGACGATATTGTGTTTGTAAACAGACAGGCTGGATCGGGAACAAGGATCCTTCTTGATTACAGGCTGCAACAGTTAGACATTGAACCCAGGGCAATAAGGGGATATGAAAATGAGGAATATACTCACATGTCTGTAGCGGTTGCAGTGCTCAGCGGGGCAGCAGATGTGGGTTTGGGAATTTATGCTGCCGCAAAGGCGCTTAATCTGAATTTTATACCTGTTGTCACAGAACAGTACGACCTTGTAATTCCAAAAGAACATTTCGAGTCAAAAAATATCCGGATTCTGCTTGAAACCATAAACACCGCAAAATTTAAAAAGCGGGTTGAAGCTTTAGGCGGATATCATACTGAACGAACAGGCGAAATTATTGCTACGCTGGACTAACACTCGGGTTAAGTAGCTCCCTCGCCCCCCATTCTTCCAAAATACTCACAACATAACTAATGCCTGAACGAAAAGTCATGTTCAGGCAAAATCCGAATATCGAAATCAGAAATCCGAAACAAATTCGAATACCAATCCCAAAAATATTGAAATAGAAAGTTTTTAGATCAAGCCAAATCGTATAAATAGTTGCTTAATTGGCTGTATTTTATATGATGATTATAGCCAAAAGGGAAAAATTATTGACTAAATGGCTAAAAAATAACAAACTATAAAAAATTGTTTTCATCCATTGTAAACTGATTATTTCTATAAATACAAGATAACTTATTATGATATCAAGAAAAAATAATCAAATGAAACCCAAAACAATAAAATGTAACAAAAATTTTGTTGGAAGGAACCATGAACTGGAGAAGCTGTCCGAAATCAGCAACAGTGGCGAGGCTTCAATAGTTGTCGTTTATGGCAGACGACGGGTGGGAAAGACCGAACTTCTCGAACAGGTATTCAGGAAACGAAATATTTTGAAATTTGAAGGTATCGAAGGATTATCACAACCTGAACAGATGGAACATGTGATGTGGCAGTTTTCTGAATATAGCAATAATGCTTTATTGGCACAAGTCAAAATCCGAAGTTGGACCGAATTTTTTAAGCTCATTGCTGATGTTGTTAAAAAAGGAATTTGGACACTTTATTTTGAAGAAGTTCAGTGGTTGGCTGATTATAAAGATAAATTTATTTCAGAACTCAAATACTTTTGGGATAACCATTTCCGTCACAATCAAAAGCTGATTCTTGTTTTATGCGGTTCCTCTCCATCGTTTATGGTTAATAATATCCTTCATTCAAAAGCACTATACAATCGCTCCTTGTATGAAATTTCTCTTAAAGAATTCAGTTTGACCGAGACAAAACAGTTTTTGAAAAAAAGGTCCGATAGAGAAATCATGGACGCCTATCTTAGTGTTGGTGGAATCCCGGAATACCTGAAGTGGATCAACCAGGAAACTTCTGTATTTTTAAGTCTCTGTAAGAACACATTTACTGCCGGCAGCTTTTTTTCCCACGAATATAAACGTATTTTCATTAGTAGTCTGGCAAGAAACAAGAACTACAAAAAAATTATAGATTTTCTTAGTAAACGAAGCTTTGCTGATCGTAATCAAATACTCAAACATCTTAAATTGCAGTCGGGCGGAACCTTGAGTTCACTTTTACTTGATTTAGAACTGTGCGGCTTTATTCAAAAATACACTCCCTTTAATCTCAAGGAAAACAGCCTTCTTGCCCGATATGGTATCAGCGACGCCTATCTTCAGTTTTATTTTAAATTTATAAAACCGATTGAGAGAAATATTGATGAAGGCAATTTTAACAGCAATCCTTCCCTTGCCTTAAACTCGAATTTTCATTACAAACGGCTGGGATTCGCCTTCGAAAGGATGTGCAGGAAAAACCAAGGATTGTTTGCCAAAATACTTGGATTTGAATCGGTCAGGTATAAGTCCGGCGCCTTTTTTAATCGGAGGACGGATATGGAAAAACGAGACTATCAAATTGATCTGGTATATGATAGAGACGATAAAGTTTACACTCTATGCGAGGTAAAATATCTGCAATCCAAAGTTACACCAAAAATTATTGAAGAATTTGAAAAAAAACTGGGCCTTTTCCCTAACCCTAAAAACAGCACTATTCACAAAGTGCTGATCACAACCGAAGGAGTGGATGATTCTCTGACTAATTATGGATATTTTGATCGAATTATTACCTTGAGGGATATTTTTGATGCAGGTTAATGGAATAAATCCTGCTTGGAACTATACGCTTTATCCGAGCTAACAAAAAAACAATCCAGATTATTTATTTCTATAGACTTTCAGATAATTAATTTCACAAGGCCAGAAGGAGGAAGGCGTATTAGTTATACGTCGACGACTGATAACACAGTGAAATTAATTATCTGAAAGTCTATAAACCCTAAATGAAATACGAGACAATAGACCATACAGCCGATCTCGGCATTCACGTTTTTGGGGCTGACGCAAAAGACCTTTTTGCTAACGCCGCATTTGCATTGTTTGATCTTATTACAGATATCGATGCCTTAAAAGGCTCAAATGAACATGAAGTCCATATAACCGGAGATGACTGGCCTGATACTATGGTAAACTGGCTGAGAGAACTGTTATATCTATGGACATGTAAAGAAATGCTTGTTAAAGCAACAGATATTTTTTACTTAACAGAGCATGAACTTACAGCAAGAGTTAAGTTCGATCCTTATGATCCTGATCGTCATGAAATCAAAAATGAGATAAAGGCAGTAACGTACCACCAGATTCAGGTTGAAAGCCTGCCCGATGGTCGCTGGATGTCGCAGATAATATTTGATATTTAAGTGTTAGGTGTTGTCTCACGCAAAGGCGCTAAGATAAAAAATAATATAAAAAATTGTGGCTGATCCATAGATTACGCAGACTGCACGGATTAAAGAGATGGATGATCAGAAAACATACAAGATAATTGTTGATACAGCATTTCAGGATCATAAAAGGTTGGGACCTGGGCTTTTCGATAAATTTTGAAGCCGAGCTAATTCGCGATGGTATTTCAAGAGTCGTTAATGGGTTATAGTTTTAAAATCTTTGCGTCTTTGCGCCTTTGCGTGAGACATTTGGGGACAGGATTAGGGGCATGAATTTAAAAAAGATAGACGAATACCGATGGGAACTTCCTAAAACCGGTGACATGCGCGTGCCCGGCATTATATATTCAAGCGCTTCAATGCTTAAAGACATCAAGCAGGAAGAAGCGTTAAAGCAGGTTGCAAACGTGGCAACGCTTCCCGGCATCTTAAAGGCATCGTTGGCAATGCCCGATATGCACTGGGGTTATGGTTTTCCCATAGGCGGTGTGGCGGCATTTGACTGGGAAAATGGCATAATCTCACCAGGCGGAGTAGGATATGATATCAACTGCGGTGTTCGTCTATCAGCATCTTCCCTTGTTGAAAAGGAAGTCAGGCCAAGGCTTGAAGATCTTATAAATGCGCTTTACCAAAATATTCCTTCCGGAGTAGGTTCAACAGGTTTTGTTAAACTTTCAGTAGCAGAAGAAAAAAAAGTTCTTAAAGAAGGCAGCAGATGGGCTGTAAGGCATGGCTTTGGAGAAGATTCAGATATTGAGCATACAGAAGATAAAGGATGCATGCAAAATGCCGACCCTGAAACTGTAAGTCAAAGGGCGCTGGAAAGAGGACGAAAGCAGCTTGGCACTTTAGGCTCAGGGAATCATTTTCTTGAAATAGGCGTAGTTGATAAAATCTTTGATAAAGTTGCCGCTCAAGCATTCGGTCTCTTTGAAAATCAGGTTACATTGTTACTTCATTCAGGTTCAAGGGGATTTGGATACCAGGTTTGTGACGACTTTCTCGCATTCATGACAAAACATGTCAAAAAACTGGGATTTGATCTGCCGGATCGACAACTTGCCTGCGCTATGATTCAGTCAGAAGAAGGCTTGCGCTACTATAATGCAATGGCATGTGCTGCAAACTATGCATGGGCTAACAGGCAAATCATGCTGCACAGATCCCGTGAGGTTTTTTCAAGAGTTTTCGGTATGGGGCCAACAGCTCTTAGCATGAATCTGGTTTATGATGTATGTCATAATATAGCAAAAAAAGAATACCATATTGTGGATGGGAAAAAACGGGCGGTATGTGTACACAGAAAAGGCGCTACTCGATCCTTTCCAGCCGGACATGAGGGGCTCTGCGAAAAATACCGTAAAACAGGGCAGCCAATACTTATTCCAGGAGATATGGGAACTGCTTCTTATGTGCTTGTCGGAACCCAAAAGGCAATGGAAGAAACCTTTGGGTCAACGTGCCATGGTGCCGGCCGGGTTTTAAGCAGACGAGCCGCTAAAAAAGCCGGCAAAGGCAGGGCTATAAACCGCGAACTTGAAGATAAAGGCATACTTGTCAGATGGACCGGCAGATCCACTCTGGCTGAAGAAATGCCCGAAGCCTATAAAGACATTTCCCAGGTAATTGACGTGGTTCATGGCGCAGGAATTTCAAAAAAGGTAGCAAAGTTAAGGCCGATGGCTGTTTTGAAGGGATGAAATGACGGGGTTCAGGGGTCAGGGATCGGGGATCAGGAGAAGTTTCCAACCCCTGATCCCCGATCCCCTGTTATCTAAATATAGGAGTGTTAATCAGATATATGTTTTCAATGGAATCTTTCCAAAAAGAATATGAAACCGATACAGTTGACGTTGTAATAAGGAACCGCAAATTCAGTTTTTTTGTCCCCAAATCACTTGATAGATTTATTGATCCTGAGAATGTTTTCAATAATTTTCCATTATGGGCTAAAATATGGGAGCCTTGTCTTAGGGCTCGGCAAAAAATAATATGACTAATATTTTCGTAATTGTATCACTTGTATAGTATCGCCCACGCAATAAAAATCTATCATATCATCATGTTATATGTTTACTTATCGCAAAGAGATACAGTGTTACAATTACGAAAATATCAATTTAATTTTGGGCGAACCCTTATTCTGGCAGATTATCTTGCTTCAATGCCTGTAAATCCGGGAAAACGCTTTCTTGAAATAGGCAGCGGCCTTGGATTGGTGGGGATAGTTGCCTCCTCATTCGGCCATAAGGTGACAATGACGGAATACAATCATGATGCCCTGAATTTTGCGAATGCCAATGCTCATATACACAATTGTTCTTCAAACCTTGAAATAAAGGAACTGGACTGGAATAAGCCTGAATTAAAAGGAACTTTCGACAGAATAATAGGATCTGAGATAATATATAAGGAAGAGAGCTTTTATCCAATTTTAAGGCTTTTTCGAACCTATCTTAAAAAGGATGGAGAAATAATGTTAGTGGAAAGACATAGAAAAACAAATATAGAATTTTTCAAGCAAATGAGCGAACACTTTAATATAAAAGCCCAAAAGAAAATCATCCGCAATGGTTCTGATGAGATACATGTAATGATGTGCGGAATGACATTTGACTGATGATTGTTGATTTGTGGAATCGCTTTGCTCTATCTTTTTGTTATAAAATTAATAGAATACCTTCAATCATCAGTCATCAATCATAAATAACAGCATGCACAGTTGTTATTGACCAAAATTAGAAGCAAGCTCTAAAAACAGAAAGTCAAGTTATGGAATCACTACAATCTGTGATGTTGGGTATAATTCAGGGATTAACCGAGTTTTTGCCTGTCAGCAGTTCAGGTCACCTGGTTTTGCTTCAAAATTTATTCGGGATCAAAGAACCAGAGCTGTTATTCGATATAAGTCTTCATCTTGGAACTTTATTAGCTGTATTCATAGTATTTTATAAAGAAATTCTAAGAATACTTCAAACTTTGTTGCGTCTTCCGGCTTTAATTAAATCGTCAAGAAACTTGAAGTCGGTTTTTGCTGATAATGAAGAAATAAGAATTTTTGCTTTGATACTTATTGGAAGCATTCCTACAGCCATTTTAGGAATCCTGTTCCACAAAATCGCCGATCAGATCTTTGGAGCTGTTTGGATAGTAGGGGCGATGCTTTTAGTAACCGGCACGCTTCTTTGGTTCACCAGACGAATAACTATTGAAGGACGTCCTCTAATAAAAGTAAGCATTAGAGATGCTTTGATGATAGGACTTATACAAGGCATGGCTATAATGCCCGGAATATCAAGATCCGGAGCTACTATCTCTATGGCTCTCTTTCTGGGAATGAACAGGGAAGTTGCAGGTCGTTATTCTTTTCTTTTATCAATTCCTGCAATACTGGGCGCAATGATGCTTAGTCTTAACTCAACCATTGTCCAGACAGATATCCCCGTAAGAATAATATTGCTGGGAACCGTTACCGCAGCAATTGTCGGCTATATCGGCTTGAAAATTTTGCTTCGCCTGGTTAAACGGGGACATTTGTACTATTTTGCACCTTATTGCTGGTTACTTGGGGCTGCAACGCTGTTCTGGAGCTTATATAGGCTTTAAGATAAAGATTTGAGTGTAACCAAAATTGAAGATTGTGCAGAAAAACAAGGAGGATTAATAAACATGGATACCCTAATAACCCTGATTGATAACTATGGAATATCGGTCTTAATTCTCCTTGTTGCTTTATATATATTACTGAATAGTAAGTTTACTATTCAGTATCCAAAAGACTCAAAATCAGATACAAAAATCGAGGTCAAGGAGTAGGAATCAAGATAGGAGTAATATAGCGTTTTTATTATGTATTGTGATTGTAATCTCTGCGTTCTGACTTATGATCGCTGATATCTAACATCTGCTTGATGCAAGCATAAAGGTTGTTTTGACCCTATCCCATATTTATATTGTTCTATTTTGGTTACACTCTAAAGATTTTGGGTGCGTTATCGGTCGTCGACGTACGACAAGTACGCCTTCCTCCCTCTATCCTTCCCAAAATCTTTATCTTAAAGCCTATAGAAAATAAAAAGGAGAATTTATGAATTCGGATATTTTTAGAGAATACGATATCAGAGGCATTGCCGGTAAGGACATGACAGAAGACGATGTAATACAGATAGGAAAAGGAGTCGGCACTTATCTGTTGCAGCATGGTTCTTCAAAGCTCACTGTTGGACGTGACTGCAGAAAAACCTCGGATCTGTACGCTGAAAAAATAACTGAGGGTCTTTTGTCAACCGGCTGCGATGTTATAGATATCGGTGTTTGTCCAACACCTGTCTTTTACTTTTCAATCAACCTTCTCAAGCGGGAAGGCGGTGTTATGATCACTGCCAGCCATAATCCTCCCGAATATAACGGTTTTAAACTATGTATTGATTTAGATTCCATTCATGGCAAGGATATCCTGAAAATACTTGACATAATTAATGAAAAATCATTTGCCAGCGGGAAGGGAGCATTATCATCTGCCGATGTTGTCACTCCTTACAAGGAATTTATCGATCAAAATATCTCTATATCCAAACCGCTAAAGATAGGTATTGATGCAGGAAACGGCACAGCAGGGGTGGTCGCGGTGCCAATTTTGAAGAACCTTAACTGTGAAGTTTATGACATATATTGTGACATGGACGGTAGTTTCCCAAATCACGAAGCCGATCCAACAGTAGAGGCAAATATGAAAGACCTTATTTCTCTTGTAAGGGAAAAGGGGCTGGATTTAGGCATAGGTTACGATGGTGACGGTGACCGGATCGGCGTTATTGATGAAAAAGGAAATATTGTCTTTGGAGATCAGCTCATGATTATATTTTCAAGGGAAATCCTTTCCAGAAAACCTGGTGCTACTTTCATTTCAGAAGTAAAGTGTTCAAAGACAATGTATGATGACATAGAAAAAAACGGCGGCCGCGCCATAATGTGGAAAACCGGTCATTCTTTAATCAAAAAGAAAATGAAAGAAGAAAAAGCTGAACTTGCCGGCGAAATGAGCGGTCATATGTTCTTTGCCGACCGCTATTTTGGTTTTGACGATGCTATTTATGCATCCTGCAGGCTTCTTGAAATATTAGCTGATTCCGGGAAGACAATATCCGAGCTTTTATCTGATGTTCCCAAGACTTATTCAACGCCGGAAATACGCGTCGAATGCCCGGATAACAAAAAGTTTGCAGTAGTAAAAAAAGTAACGGAATATTTTAAAAAACGATATAAGGTTATAGATATAGATGGTGTAAGGGTTCTGTTTGATGATGGATGGGGCCTTGTACGGGCATCCAACACCCAGCCTGTTCTTGTACTTCGTTTCGAAGCCCTGTCGGAGAAAAGGCTCACAGAAATCAGAAATCTTATCGAATCCGTTCTGGATAAGATCCAAAAAGAGTAAAACCTTAGCGCTTTTAAGTATTATTTTTTGGACAGGATTTGCAAGATATTCAGGATTAAAATTATTGTAGCCGTTCACGGCTTGAAACTTGAAATTGGAAATTGGGAAGAACAGTGCAAAAGCATGAAGGCCAAATTTCTAATTTCAATGTTCCGTGAACGCTTACAAATCTTGTTTATCCTGTTATCCTGTCAGAGTATTTTTTAATAGGTAAAGATTGACAACTTCGGATAAGAAAATTTTTGCTGTTCTGTTCTTTTCAATTTTTGTATCAGTAACAGGAGTCGGCATAGTAGTCCCTCTTCTTCCTGTTTATGCTTATGAACTTGGCGCAAGTGGTTTGTACATTGGACTGGTATTCGGGGCATTTTCCCTTTCAAGGACATTTTTTCTCCCATATTTCGGCAGACTATCAGACAAAAAAGGCCGCAAACCATTAATTGTTGCGGGCCTTTTAGCGTATGCCCTGATTTCTATAGGTTTTATCCTTTCAAAAAATGTCGAAACACTTATTATAATGCGCTTTATCCAGGGCATATCATCCGCAATGCTGATACCGGTTATTCAGGCATATGTGGGCGATATAACACCTGAAGGCAGTGAAGGCCTGACTATGGGAATGTTCAACATGTCTATGTTTTTTGGCCTGAGCCTCGGGCCTTTAGCAGGAGGTATGATAAATGAACATTTCAGTCTTAATACATCATTTTTGTGTATGGGCATTCTTGCTTTTTTAGGTTTTTCTTTATGCCTTTTTCTGCTTCCGCCAACAAAGTCTGAACGAGCTGTCTCACGAAAAAAAGAGGTTGTATCATGGAAAAAACTATTAAGAGACAAAGATTTGGCAGGTCTTTTTTTATTCAGATTCGCATATGCAGCATGTGTTGGTGTAGTATGGGGTTTCTTGCCTGTTCTGGCGGATTCGGAATTTCATCTTTCCAGCTCTTATATCGGAATTCTTGTAATGCTGGGAGTCTTTATCGCCGGTGTAATGCAAACACCCATGGGCTACATGGCCGATAGATTCAACAAAAGAATTATGATCTTAATCGGAGGATTTATAATAGCTTTTGCAATTTTATTATTTAACTGGGCAGACGGCTTTGGGGATTTATTTATAGCCAATGTACTTATTGGAATCGGAGGCGGTATTGCAATGCCGGCACTGATGGCCTTGGCTGTATTAAAAGGTAATACAACAAAAGCCATGGGATCTGTGATGGGCATTATTACAATGGCTCACAGTTCCGGGATGCTTACAGGCTCTCTTGTCGCCGGCTTGATGATGGATATGTTTCAGCTCAGACATGCCTTTTCTTTTGGATCGGTAATAATGATCCTTGGAACCGGACTATTCTTTTTTTATACATCTCACATGAAAGAAAAAATTGCTTAATGATACATAGTGCCCGAACGAAAACTAGAAAATTTTTTCAAGTTCAAGGAAGGCGCAAATTTTAACCACAGGAATACATTGAGTATTTTGAGGATTAAAATTTAAGCCTGACGCAGAAATTGGGAAAATTAGCAGTTTTCGTTCAGGCACTACATAAGAACATCCTGATTATTAGGGCCCAAGCATAGCATGTTGTAATACCACGGAATTTCCCTTTTATAGCACACCCAGAGATCGGATAAAATAACTATTTCTGCATATTTATAAGTCAGCTTAACCTTACATATTATATGCCAAATATATTTATATGTAAAAAAGTGTAAAAATATCTTTACAAGCAACCAAATATTTAGTATAAATGTATTAAATATCATATAAAATGATATAATCATATAATAAATTAAAGGAGTTATCATGGAGTGGTTAGGGGAAAAAATTAAAGATTTGATAAAGGAGAATAATTCTTCAATAGTCAAATTAGCTAAAAAGACAGGTGTATCCAGGCAGACAGTAAACGACTGGATCAAAGGTCAGATTCCCAAAGGCAACCATTTAATTAATCTTTGCAAAATTTTCAATGTAAACCCCGATTTTTTCTTTTCAAAAGATTTTGACAATTCAATATCTGTTCCTGTCCACCGCACAAGAATGACGGCCAAGGTTACACCGGCAATGCAAAAAGATGCGCTTGAAATGGTCAGAAAATATGAAGTCCTTTTTAAAAATGATGCGAATTCAAGCATCCTTCCTGTTGTAAGAGTTCATCACCGCACTGATGTAGTTGCAAAAAAAATTGCAACGGAGTTGCGAAAAAGAGCCGGCATCGGTCAGGATCTTCCTCCTGATTATGAACATACATTTTCTCTTTTAGCGTACCTTGGAATTAAGGTTATATTCCGGCATTTTCCTGAAAAAATTAAAGCCTATGCTTTTTATACAAAAATCCATGGCCATAGAATAGTATTTGTTAATAACAGCACAAATATTATTGATCTGATTTTTCCAGTTTTACATGAAGCTGTACACGCAATACGAGATGAAATCCAAACAAATGACGGTTTTGATGCAGAAGAAGAAGATTTTTGCGACAAAGTAGCAAATTATATTCAATTTCCTGATGAATATGTTCATATGGTATATGATTTTATCAATGGATTATCTGCAGGTGCCCAGGTAAACAAACTCAAAATTTATGGAAAAACTTACAGTCATGCTTTATTTGGAATTGTAAAACAGATCAAAACTATTGATCCTGATTTTAATCTCAAAATTGGAGGCGCTGACTCAAATTTTAAAAAAGGGTTTCACACAATTGGTGATATTTTGTTTATAGGCGATGATCCCAGAGATTATGTTGCAAAAATTTCAGCGCTAAGCCCTCTTTTTACAAGTATCATCCTTAACCAGATTGACAGTATTACTATTAGCAAACTCGGAGAAATGCTTGGGATTGAAAGTGTGCTGGACGCAAGAGCAGTTAAAGATGAACTTATTAAATTAAAAAGCATGGCCGCCTAATATGTATATTCTCTGTGATACTTGTAGTGTATTGATGCTGATAAGGATAGCCCCAGATATGTTTCGTGATGATCGTTATGGGTGCGTAACCATTCAGGAGGTGTTGCAGGAATTATTTCGTACTCAGAAATTTAAAACCAAATATCCCTGGAGAACAAAATATAAAAGCAAAATCAAGGCATTAATAAAATCAAAGGTAGAAACAGGTGATTTTAATCTATATCTGGAGGCAATACGGAATATTATCGTAACCGGTAAAATAAATAAAAGAACTAAAAGGTTTTTCAGCTTGAGTTATATTGATCAACAAATAGCTGCATGTTCCATTGCTCATGGATTTAAACTGACAACTGTCGACGATGATTTAGCTGATTTTATTAGGCAGGAGTTTTCAGGGAAAACGATTTCTCCATTGGGGATAGTTAATGACTGGATTAAAAAAGGGCTTATTAAATGGGACGATGACCTTCAATCTATTTTAGAGGATTGGGATAAATGCAATGAGCATCCCCAACCTAAAAAGGAAGTTAAGCGATTTAAAAAAATTACTGGTTTTAAATACACCGGGCCATAATGACATAAAAAAGAGGGCATTAGCCGATGCCCTCCTTTTTTGCTACAATTAATAATCCCTTGACCTGATTTCCTGACTGCTTCCTAATATCTGCTTTGGTTTCCTCTATTAATTGTAATTCATGACGCCTTAGGCAATCTTGAATATATGTCCGTGAGTGTGCATAGCGACCGCTGGGAAAGAGCCGGTACTCCATGCTGTTGTCTTCCAGTCTTTCCACTGAAAATGCAATGATCCCTCCGTAAACAAGATATGAAGATGCGGACCTGATGATCGTATCCAGATTCCCGAAATATACAAAGACGTCAGAGCTATATATCAGATCAAATTTTTGGGGAAAGCCCCAGTCTTGAAGTATGTCAAAAACCTCGAGCCGGTTGTAGATTCTCTTCTCTGCGGCCTTTTCTAGCATCTTTGACGATACATCGACGCCTATCAGTCTTTTCGCAAATGGCCGATAGAGTTGAGCGCCCAGACCGGTACCACAGCCCAGGTCCAGAACATTCATTTCTTCAGTCAGATACGGGCGCACAAGGTCAAACAGGAGTTCAGGGGTCTTGTATTCTAAGTCTTTAACCAGGATCCTTTCAAAAGTCCCGGCACACCGATCAAAGATCCTACGCACGTGTTCCACCGGGGCGGCATCAGGTGTTGCCGATGTGCCCAGGCTTTGGAGCATGAATTTTGACGCCTCATCATCCGGCTTGGTCTCAAGCACCTTGTTGTAATGTTCCTTGGCTTCCTTGAATCGCCTGAGCTTTTGAAGAGAGATTCCGAGGTTGAAGTGGGCGGATGCATAATCTGACCGTATCTCAATAGCCTTTCTGTATGACTTTGAAGCGTTTTCAATCATATTAAACTCGTCCTGTGCCACGCCAAGGTTGTTCCATGCCTCTGCCATGTCAGGAGCGAACGCCACTGCTCTTCGAAAACAGGATATGGCTTCATCCTGGTCCCCAATTTCCCTATATGAGACACCCAAATTATTCCATGCTTCACCAATACCAGGCTGTTTTTCCAACATGGCCCTGTAAATACTTATGGCACCCTTGTGATCGTTCTCTCGCTGCTTCAGCCTGGCCAGGTTATAGCATGCCGGAAAATAGGGAGGTCTAAGGTCGGCTGCTTTTTCAAAAACTTTTTTGGCCTTATCCGGCCGGGACTGGTCCAAGAATACCGTTCCAAGCGCATTCAGCATCTGTCCCCAATCAGGCTTTTTTCTCAATACTTCCAGATAGCCTTTTTCCGCTTCAGCAAGCCTGCCTTCCTTGTGAGCAAAAGAAGCTTTCTTGAGAACGTATTCGGAATCGTTTTTCGTGCGCTTCGACGGTGGGGACTCTAAGCCCTGTGAATTCACACCCAAAAAAAACCTCCCCAAATCGATATTTTTTCCCGCATTTTAAAACATTAGCTTGGTCCGACCCCAACTATGCATCACAGCTTCAGGCCACCTTTGTCCGGTCTCAAATCACAAAAATATTGAAATAGCTCGCTATTCCTTCAACTTTTGTGATCTGGGATCGAACAAATTCGACCCAAATCTGTGCGCCTACTTGAGGAAGTTAATTCGTCCACGTTCCTAACCAGTTATCACCTGTCCGCTGTGGAATTTGCAAACAGCTTGGCAGAGGCAAAGATGGTGAACTCCAAAATTCGGGATAGGGCTGCGGGTCAGCGTGCATGCCTTTGTTCAGCGTTTTTTTGACCTCCGAAAGAGCACCTTCCAGCTTGTCTTTTTCCCGACGCAATGCCT
>Ga0255373_1061_pt1 | contig 22450 bp, 19 predicted proteins | sample ANMaggSeSYBR01E5_FD_182093 | JGI IMG/M metagenome (GOLD analysis project Ga0255373, IMG submission 182093) | Sediment cell enrichment communities from methane seep in Santa Monica Basin, California, United Staets - ANME aggregate JGI... | ecosystem: Environmental > Aquatic > Marine > Cold seeps >... | reverse complement strand
TGGTATTGGTGACTTCTCCCGGTTTTATTTTTTTTATTTGCTCCAGTATCCGTGCATCACCAAATGGGTAAAATCGAATTTTATATTTTCTGCCAAAATTGAAAAACGATGTATATTGAGCATAAAGATTGATCATAAAAGTCGTTTTGCCCATTCCCGAATCAGCAAGCACTAAATAAAATTTGTCGCTCTCTTTTTTCTCGTTAAAGGCAGTTTTCATGAAAAAAGGAATCAACAAATTTTTAGAAACAAACCGATGGCTGAATGCCGGTTCTTCTTCATGGGTGGGCGATTGGTTTTGAAATTGAGTTGCGATGAATAAGTCGCGCTTGGATTTTATCTCCTGGTAATTAAAATATGGCGCTAAGTCTCTTGCTGCTTTGGAATCTTTATAGTGGTTCACGAGGTATCTCAATAAAGAATATAAGGCACAAACAAGAGCAGTATTTATTAACCCGGCAAAAGCTACGCTTGTTGTTTTGCTGATTCCTGATTTTTCAAATAGTTGACTAAATGGTATCAGTTTTATTAATGCTTCAAAAATCTTGTCCATTTATTAAATTTTCCTGTTTTGTAACAGTTGCCAACGGCATGATAAACTTTATTAAATTTATAGTATAGGAATTTCCATTTTATGATGAATCTTATCAATAGGTTAGAAACTGTAGGGTCTGTTCCCCGAACAGACCCTATACTCGGCATGTTCGGAGAACATGCCCTACAAGCCCGCCCGATAGGGCGCTAATTTAAGATTAACTGATTGACGGTCATACTTTTTTCCCCGAATTAAAAAATTTTACTTGATCGCTGCACGACGAATCTGTGCGTATAATAAATGAAATTTCATCACATTTAAAGGGAATCCCAATGATTCGGATTTATCTGAACACGAGGAGCTAATTGTTATGTTTGTCGGGTACTGCATTCATTATGCACTGAGCCGATAGTCAAGAAGGTGTGGGGATTTTCCAAGTAGTTCAAGTAGAACTTTTGTTGAACCCGTTGGCTTTCTTTTTCCCTGTTCCCATTGTCGTATTGAGGATGGACTAACATTTAGCAACCTGGCAAATACCGTTTGACTGAGGTTCATTTGTTCCCTAATTGCTTTGATCTGATATGTAGTCAATTGAATTTCTGGAATTTTGATGCCAAGAGAATCAAGTTCTCTTTTCGTGAAAGAGGTCTTTATTCCAGAATTCAGCATATCCTGAACTGTTTCTCCAATTGCTGTTTTTATCGAATCCCTCATTCTTCCACCTCTAAATCAAACAAGATTTTTTGTTCTATGAACTGTTTGAGTTGATCAAACGTCAACACTATAAGATCTTTGCCCAATTTCTTAAAATATTGTAACTCAGCTTTGTTAATGTTTGCCTTCTCGTTTTTTTCAAATCCATACATGAAAATTGCTCTATCTTTTGCCATATAAAGAATAATCGACCTGAAACCTGAGCTTTTTCCACTGTGGGCTCTTTTGATCCTGACTTTATACAGATGATTTCCTAAATCCGCAGTAGATAAGCCGGTTTCTAAATTTTTGATAGCTTCCAGCATGTTTTGATTACTCAAATTAGCCTTCTTAGACCACTTTTTGAACCATTTAGTGGATAATTTCCTCATAAAAACACTATAACCCATTGTGATACAGCATTCAAGGCAATTTTCAGCAATTCTCATTATGAAAAAATAAATTAAAATTCAATAGGTTAGAGATTTTATTTGCCCTTAAAATATCTAATTTTTTTAGCTAAAATCAGAAAATATGACTATTTTAGGGGGTTGAACAGACCTATTAATCTCTGTAACCATCATGCAAACATACCATATTTGCCTGTAAAATAAGGACAATTTCCATAATTAGAATTGCTGGGCAATTTTATGTTTTGACAATCCAGTCCACCATAATGTAACACCAACGGGATTTTTCCGACAGATAGAACACATTTTTCATGGTATAAAATTCGGCTACCAACTTAAGTGGGGACACCTTGTAATCTCAAGGTGTTACAGTAGGGTGGACTCTACCCACCAATCTACGCAATTTGCAACGATCGCCAATTGATAGCGGGCACAATAAAAAATGAAAGATAGTAGTTTTCGGTGGATTCGCTCCACCTTACGTTGGTAGCCAATCTCTGCTAAATAAAACACCTAATTCGTTATCAATTCCAACAATTCCTTACTGGAAATTTTACCACTCATATCACTGCCCTGTAACAAACTATCCGCCAAATCCCGTTTTCGGCTATGCATTTCTACAATTTTTTCTTCAATAGTATCCCTGGCAACCAAACGATAAATCGTGACTGGACGATGTTGACCAATTCGATGAGCACGATCCGAGGCTTGATCTTCCACCGCCGGATTCCACCAGGGGTCCATGTGAATCACATAATCTGCCGCAGTCAGGTTCAATCCCAATCCGCCGGCTTTCAAACTAATCAGGAAAACATCGCCTTTACCCGCCTGGAAAGAATCTACGGCAATTTTACGTTGTTTGACCGGGGTGCTGCCATCCAGATATTGATAATGAATATTTTTTTCATTTAGATAAGCACGTATCAAATTAAGATGACCTGTAAACTGACTGAAAACCAGAGCTTTATGTTTGTTTTCCAGCAATTCCTGCAGGACATTGCCAAACATGGCCAGTTTGCTGCTGGGCAAAACAATTTCTTCATTGACCAGAGCACTATTGCAACAAGCCCGACGTAATTTCATGATTTCAGCGAGAATTTTCAAATATTTTTTACCGCCGGATTTTTCTTTCAATTCAGACAATTGTGCGACTGCTTGTTGGCGCAGTGCCTCATAAAAAGCCATTTCTTCTTTGCTAAGTTCGACTGTCAAACGAATTTCAGTCCTGGCCGGCAATTCTTCCAATACTTGATTTTTCGTACGACGAAGAATAAAAGGTTGAATCAATTTTTGTAAATGGCGCCGAGCCTGACGATCTTTATTTTTTTCAATCGGTACTGCAAAGTTTTTGTTGAAACTTTCCATGGAACCAAGCAGGCCCGGGTTGATGAAATGAAACAAGTTCCACAATTCTCCGAGGTGATTTTCTATGGGGGTCCCGGTGGTGATCAATTTAAATTTTGCCTGCAATTTCATCGCGGCTTGTGAACGTTTGGTAAAAAAATTTTTTATTGCCTGGGCTTCATCCAATACAACCATTTGCCAGGGGACAACTGCCAGCATCTCGTTTGCCCGATTTTGTTGCAATAAACCATAACTACATAATATAACATCAAATTTGTCTGCTCCATTTAGAATTTTTTCCCGATTTGCACCGCCGAACTGAACCATATTCAGCGTCGGAGCGAAACGTTTGGTTTCCGATAGCCAATTCATGCAAACAGAAGTCGGTGCAACTACCAGGCTGGGGCCATCCGGAGCATGTTTCAACAGCATTGCCAGCGCTTGCAAAGTTTTGCCTAATCCCATATCGTCTGCCAAACAAGCTCCCACGTCCCAATGAGACAGGTATGCTAACCATTGAAAACCTTCTAATTGATAATCCCGCAATTCTGCTTGTAAGGTGGAAGACAACTGCGGGGTGAAGTCCTGAGCGCTTTGCAGTTTTTTAACATGAGATTTCCAGGCCATATCGGTTTTCAATTGGCCGACAGCATTTGTAAGGCCTTCTAATGCCAGAGCTGCCAGCGGATGGAAACGTACACCCTTGCCATATTTTTCAGAATAACGGTTAAGTTCTTGCAAACGCTTACGAAATTCATTGGTTAAAGCGATAAACTGACCGTCTTTCAGTTCTATGAAACGGCTTTGACTTTTTTCCGTAAGCGCCAATAATTGCTGCATGTCGATAACCAACTGTTCATCAATAACCAGGTTACCTGTTGCGGCAAACCAGTCTTTATGTTGTTTAATGCTCAAATGAAATTGGTTTAACGATGCCTGGCCTGCCAGCTTGAATTTTTCACCTTCCGGCCATTCCAGTACAATTTGTTGGCGCAACTCATCCAATTCCAACAAAACTTCCAAACTATCACCTATTTCATCCAGCAGCCATTCCCCTTGATTTTCTTCATAATGCTGTAATGTCGGGCAATTATCAATTAATTCCGCTACTTTTTGTTTTTCCTGTGCCAAATCACGTGTAGTCTGTAATTGTTTGCCGTTGATTTCAGCAATTACATTTCTGCCGCCACTACCCGGTGAATAATAGGCTCCGCCTATACCAAAAGGACGTACAAATAAAGAGATTTTCAAACCATTTCCAAAGGGTATCAAATGCACATGAATTTTGGTATCTGCCTCGGCTTCAATAAATTGTTCGCTTTTTCCATTGATATCCGAATGGATTGTAATATCAGAGGCAAACTTTTCAATAATTTGCCGGACTTTATTTTTTGCCGAGTCGGGTACGTGGATCCCTTTTCCCAATAGCTCAGCCATGCGTTGATATTCATCATCAATGCTTACAAGTTTTATCCGTGTCTCGGTTTCTTTAACGGCATGATAATTTCCCTCATCTCCTGAAGAAGGTTCAGGGAAAAGCTCCAGAAATATTTGCTTATCCTTTTGTTTTGTAATCCGTAATTCCGGCTTGCCTTTGACCAGTTCGACCCGGCTGACCCCGTCATGCAAAAAAATCAACGGATGTCCGATCACTGCAAACAAATATGTGTCATCGAATATGTATTCAACATTTGTATACCAGCCATCTTGATATTCATGGGCATATAGATGGCCGCAAACCTGTTTATCTTGCGGGGTAAGATAGGGGAAGCTTTCCAATTCATTGCACAAACGTTTCAAGGCAATTGGACGTCCTTTTGTCCAACTGCCATTTGGCCTTCGTTTTTGTTCACGGGGACTGATATCGCAATAACCATTGTCCCGGTAATCAAGAAACCAGACCATACGAAAATCATCATCAATCTGTTCTGTTTTTGTACGGCTTTTGTCTTTCAGGGCTAACAAGGCATTTAATGTATGCTCCCAAATATTCGTTTGTTTAACGACATCAATTAAATACCTTGAATCAGGTTTATATGTTGTCTTTTTTCCATTGTCGGACAATATATTGAGCAAGCCTGCCAATTCATGTTTGAACCATGGATAAGCATTGATTTCTGCCGAATTGTATATTTCCTTGATCGCAGCCAAGTTTTTTTTGGCTTTGTCTTTATCAATCCAATAATACGTAAAAAATTGGAAAAACAATTCTATAAAATTGGATTGTTTCCATGAATAGATACTGATATAAGTATGACTAAATACATTGTTTGCCGCTTTAGAATTGCCTGTCAAAAATTGTAAAGAATAATTCAACAGACTGTAAATATTAGAAAACAAATATTTTCCAGCAATAACGACAGACAGATAAGTAAGAGCCTGTTCTAATCGCTGGGTACTATTTTCCTTCATCAAGGCTAATACAAAAAAAACACCCATAAAATTGTCAAAATAAATTTTGCGTTTTTTTGAATTCTTTTTCAAAATTTCTAATGCAGCCTCATAATATTGAATCGCTCTTTCATTTTTTCCTTGCAAAAAAGCCATCCATCCCTGCAGGCATAAACTGTTCTCCGTATTATCGGTTCGATGCTTTTTCAGCCAGTTTTCTATTTTCTGACTTTTTCCGGTTAACATCCATTTTTCCAAAACAATCGCTTGCAAACCACTTTCACATCTATCCGAATCCGATAATACCAATTGCTCGATATAATCAAAGTGTTCAGCTTTGTTTTGACAATAAAGAAAGTCTTCAATCAATGGTTTTTGGAATAGGTCAGTATGAATATCTGCGGGTAATGATTGAACCCAGGCAGGCTCAAACGGATTACAACTGATTTCACCCAATATCTCCGACAATGAATCGACGTGTTTTATTCTATCTTTATATTTGCGATAAAGGCTTTTTATTTGATCCATTTTTTTTTGATAAAATAAAATTCGAATAGCGGCAAATAGATGATCTGATTCAAGACGCAAATTCGTACCCAGGGTCTCTTCGGTTAAATTAAGGACAGTTTGAACCGCTTTCAGATAAGGCTTGAACTTTTTCGCAACGATTGTCTGACGCGTGATGATTTCGACAATTCGACGATCAATGAGGAGATAACTGCGATTTTTACCTTCCAATAAATTTTGTTCAAGTAACGTCTCCAGTGCCGGACGCATCAACTTAAATCCCTCAGTTTTTGATACTGAATCGAATTCTTCGCCATTGGCTGCTTTGATATCTGCCTGTATCAGACATTGTTTTAACTGGGTTTGATTTAGTTGATAATAGGCAATGGAGAGAATTTGCAGAATGCTTTTCTCCAATGTGGGCAGTTTTTCATAGCTTGAGATTAACTGATTGACGGTCATACTTTTTTCCCCGAATTAAATAATTACAACCTACTAAAATAATTTTTTAAAAATTTTGACCGAGCGCTTAAGAAAGTACAACCTTAAATTTCTTTTTGCCTTTGATTCTATAAATTGTGAAATCCCTGTCTATAGTTGCAATAGTCTGGATATTTAGTTTTTCTGCCAACAACACGAGACAACTGTCAGCGAAATCCATGGGCAGGTCACGATATTTTAAAGTTAACTCCCTGATTCTGCCAAAATCTGAGTTTTCGATATTGTGAATTTCAACAGCTCCGTAATTTACCCATTCCAAAAAATCTATCTGAGCATTTCGGTTAAAATCCAATAAATGCAATGTTTCTGTTACCGAGGCTATCGTGGTTATTAATAATGACTTGTTGCTTTTGATGAAATTTATGGCACTTTGGTGATGCTTGTCTGACGCATCAAATAAAGCGATTAACGGCCCTGAATCTATAAGGGTTCTTTTCATTTTCTTTTTGCCATAATTTTCGTTTTCAGTAGTATTTTCCTGTCTGTCGACAGATTTCCTTGTCCGCTGGAATATTTACCAAAATAATCTTTTCCGATTTCCCATGGGCTATGGTGGACTATTTTATTGATATATTCAGATATGCTTTTACGGATTAATTCAGATTTTGTTACACCAAGTATTTTTGCTGTGTTTTGCACATTTTGTTCTAATTTAGGATCAAGTCTTAAGCTAATCATTTTTGCACCTCCGTAATACATATTGTAATGCGAAGTATTATTTTTGTCAAATTGGGATTTGAGCATTGAGTTACATTATACTGCTTCTTCTAATGCAAAAATCTGTGAAAATATCTGATCATTGTCAAATCCTTTAAGATGTATTGCCCCTGATCTGCATGATGCTGTGCATAGTCCGCAACCCTTACACAGAACTGAGTTAATTTCTGCCTTGCCCGTAAACGGGCCTTTTTCAATAAAAGATGGCGCTGAAAAGGGACAGATATTAATGCATACGCCGCAACTGCTGCAGTTTAAAGGATCAATATAGGCAACCGTGCCGCTCATATTTGTTGTTTTTTGGGCAAGTAGCGTTACAGCTCTTGTTGCTGCGGCCTGCGCCTGCGCTATTGATTCATCAATCGGCTTTGGCGCATGTGCTAATCCGCAAATAAATACACCGTCTGTTGCACAATCAACAGGCCTGAGTTTAACGTGCGCTTCCATAAAAAAACCGTCATCATTAAGGGTCACCTTAAACATTTGTGCAAGTGGGTTTTTTTTCGGCGGTACAATGGCGGATGCAAGAACCAGAAGATTCGGCTTTATCTCAATCTTTCGTTTAATTGTGGAGTCAGTGAACCTTATCCGCAAGTCTTCCCTGTCATTATCTACGCTTAATTCCTTATTAACGTCATATCTGAAGAAGAGGATGCCTTTTTTTCGGGCTTTTCGGTACAGGTCTTCGCGCAATCCATAAGTGCGCATATCTCTGTAAAGAATAAAAATATCCATTTCCGGATTGAGTTCTTTGAGTTGCAGAGCGTTTTTTATCGAATGTGTACAGCATGTTTTTGAACAATAAGGACGTTCTTCTATTCTTGAGCCGACACACTGGATAAACAGAGCTGACTTTATATTTTTGATAGAATTGTCGTTTTTAATAAATTTTCGGTCCAATTCAAGACCGGTCAGAACGCGAGGATCATGGCCATATAAATACTTATCAGGCTTAAGCTCTTCGGCTCCTGATGCAATTATTGTCACACCATGCTCAAGGACTTCTTCCTTATCGTCCTTTTGGATACTGGTTTTAAAATTTCCGACAAAACCGTTAACCTCAGTTATTTCTGATTCCAAATAGACATCAATCTTATCATCCGACTGAATTTCCTCAATCATTCTATTTAGATTTTGCTGTACATCTTCACCTTGCCAGGTTTTATGGATATGCCGTGCCTGTCCGCCGAGCATTTCATTTTTTTCAATCAGATATGTATGATACCCTTGTCCTGATAAAGTTTTTGCTGCCGCCATACCGGATATGCCGCCGCCTATGATTAGAGCTGACTGGTTAAGTTCCAGTTCCGGTTCAATTAGAGGTTCGTGCAAGGCCACCTTTGCTACGGCCATCATGGTCAGCTCTTTTGCCTTTTCGGTTGCCCCTTCATGTTCTGCGCTATGTACCCATGAACAGTGATTGCGGATATTGGCCATATCAAACAGGTATTTATTAATACCCGCATTGATTAAAGTTTCCTGAAAAAGCGGTTCATGCGTTTTGGGAGTACATGCTGACACAACCACGCGGTTCAGACGTTTTTCTTTTATTATCTTTGTAATCTTATCCTGAGTGTCCTGCGAGCAACTGAACATGTTTTCTTCTGTATGAACAACATACGGCAGGGTACTCGCAAAATCGACTACAGCCGGCACATCGACCACTCCGGCGATGTTAATTCCGCACCTGCAGATAAAAACCCCTATTCTTGGAGGTTCTCCGCGGATATCAATTTCTTCAGGAATTTCTTCTTTCTTTGTCAGGCTCCAGCGGGATTCGGAAAGGCTGATTCCTGCCATGCCTGCTGCCGCGCTTGACTCGATGACTGATGTGGGGATGTCTATCGGAGACTCAAAGGCTCCGCATACGGCTATTCCTGGGACGGAGGTTTTTACAGGGTCAAAGCTTGTAGTTGATACAAAATTATAATGATCAAGTTCAATACCTAATTTCCCGGCCAGTTCTATTACTTCTTTGCTTATGCCAAGTCCTACCGAGAGGACAACTATATCAAATTCTTCATCAACTCTTCTGCCGTTTTCGTCTATGTATCGTATGATCTGATTGCCTGTATTTCCAACTGGAAAGATATTGCTGATTTTTGATTTTATAAATCTTATGCCTGATTCATTTTTGCCTCTGTTGTAATATTTTTCAAAATCTTTTCCGTGAGTTCGTATATCCATATAAAAAATAGCTGTATCCAGAGGCTCTTTGCTGTGTTCTTTAGCAAGCATGGCCTCTTTTATCGCATAGGTACAGCAGACCGACGAGCAATAGCCTCTGGCTCCTATATGGGTATCTCTTGATCCAACACATTGCAGCCATGCAATTTTTTTTGGTTCCTTTTTATCTGATGGCCTGACGAGATGTCCGCCAAAAGGACCTGATGCTGAAAGAATTCGTTCAAATTCAAGGCTGGTAACAATATTAGGAGATTTTCCATATCCGTAAATGTCATGAGTTGATGGATCGTAAGCCCTGACGCCGGTGGCAAGGATGATTGAGCCCACTTTGAGACTCAAATCTTTTTTTTGGTCATCAAAGTTGATGGCACCGGTGGGGCAGAATTTTTCGCATGCCTTGCACCTGCCGTTTTTAAAGAAGATACATTTCTCAGAATCAATTGCATATTTAAGAGGGACAGCCTGCGGGTATTTTAAATATATTGCCTTGCGCTTTATAAGTCTTTCATCATATTCACTGTCAACTTTTTTCGGACACTTTTGTGCGCATAGACCACATGCGATACATTTATCCATATCAACATAACGCGGGTATTGAGTTACCTGTACCTCAAAATTTCCTTCTTCCCCTGATATGTCTTTGACCTCTGAAAGAGTGAGTAATTCTATATTGATATGCCTGCCGACTTCGACCAGTTTGGGCGAGATAATACACATGGAACAGTCATTGGTCGGAAAGGTTTTGTCTAATTGGGACATGATTCCGCCGATAGAGCTTGTTCTCTCAACAAGATAGACGTAATAGCCTGAATTTGCGACATCCAGTGCGGCCTGCATTCCAGCAACTCCGCCGCCTACAACCATTACAGCACCGATCTTTTCTTTTGACATTTATTTTCCTATGATAATGAGGTCTCTACCTAAGATGAGCGATTAGCTCTTAGCGATTAGCTGTTAGCTCTTATTATTTCAGATGGTTACCAGCGATTCGATTTTCACCCATTGGGTGAAATGTTGACATCTATCAATATATTGAAATTATTGTGCTAACCGCTAATAGCTAACTGCTAATAGCTCAATTCTGGTTCTATAGCACTTATGTCTATCTGATTCATATTTATTCCCAAAGTCTGTTTATCAATACCCATAGCCAGCCCAAGGAGCTGTGGGAATAGAATTGCCGGAAGATGATTGTTCAAGCGTCGCTGCTCTAACATCATCTTCTGTACACTGTCAAATTGCAGGTGGCACCATGGGCAGGCAGTGCAAAGGTAGTCTGCACCAGCTTTTTTTCCGTCAGTTAGTTTTTTTTCCGTCAGGTTCATTGAAAGGTCATCATTTATTCCAAGTACAGGTGCTCCGCAGCATTCAAGCTTTAATGACCAGTCAATGCTATTTGCTCCAGTTAGTTCCACAAGTTTATCGAAAATAACAGGCGATATTGGATCATCGAATTGCATAATATTACTTGGACGCAAAACATGGCATCCGTAATGGGTAGCAATTTTAAGATTTTTGAAACTTCTTGTTATCTTTTCTTTTAATGTATTGATTCCTATATCTGAATAAAGCGCTGACAGAAGATGTTCGATTTCAATATCCCCGTTGTACTCTAATCCCTCTTTTGCCAGTGTTTCATTGACTTCATCTTTAAGAAATAAATTTTCCTTCATATGGTGTTCAGCCATTTTCAGGCTGCCATAGCAACATTTGCAGAGCGTAATCATATTTAAACCCAGCTTTTCCGCCAGAGCCAGATTCCGTGCGGAAAAGAGTACAGATGTCTTAAAATCCGAATTTCTTAACGGATAACCGCAGCAGTTAAACTCTTTAATATCTTCTAAATCAACGCCAAGCTCAGCAAGCACAGACCTGGCTGAGGTCTCATATTGCTGCACCCTGGCAGGGATATTACATCCAAGAAACAATGCATATTTTATCATTTTATTCATTATTAAAACTCTCTTTTATTGCAAGGTTCTTCAGCTCATACAAAACATCGGTAACTTTTACTCCCTGAGGGCAATGCTCCTGGCATTGGTAACATGTTACGCAACTCCAGAGCATTTTTGAACCAAAAGCCAGATCTTTTAAGCCAAGTCCGACAGAACGCATGATTTGATGCGGCAGCAGGCCAAGAGCCTCTTGCGGATTTTCATAATTACCCACTACCGGGCATACAGTGCTGCAGTTCTGGCAGGAAAAACAATAGGAATAGGTAGTTGCCTGAGAGGAAAGATCTACTTTTTCCTTAAATTCTTTATTAACTGGAGTTAAAGAAATTACTTTATCAGGATTTTTCATTAACTCGCATTTGTCTGTAATAGCATCCTTTGTTAGGCTCGCAGGATTTGAATAATTTTTTGAATCCAGCTTTTGTTGATTCAAACCGCGATAAAAAGAAAAAGGTGAAAGCACAAGTGGTATTGGATTGCCTTTTTGAATGAGTTCTTCTCTTACGTTAAACCACAACTCCCTGAGATTTATACCAACAGGACACACGACTGTGCAGCGGTCACAATTGGTGCACAGATAAATTCCTTCCTGAATGGCTTTAAGCTCATTTTCTTTTAAATCCTTGCCCGAGGCATAGGTTTTTAGAAATACCAGTTTTTCTGAAGGAAGAATATTTAAATTACCTGTTTTATCAAAGGCCGTTGCGACCGAACATGTAAGACTGCAAGTGCCGCAGTGAGTACATGCATCCAGTTCCATTGCCTGTCTGGTTGCGATATTTGCAGGAAAAGATTTGTCTTTATCCATTACAGCATTTGCAAGGAGGCTTACAGGACTGGCGATGAAATGGAACATCTTGCTGAAAGGCAGATAAGCAAGGCCGATAAAGCATGCAAGGAAATGAATATACCATAAAAACGTCGTTACTCCCGACCTGTCCAGAAATAAAGCAACAGGGCTTAAAATTCTGGAGACCGGATAACCGGTAAACGCCCATTTGGGTGAGGAATGGCACTCAGCACAGTTCATATTATGTAATTCTTTAGAGAAGGGGATAATCGCAGGATCAATCGGCCCTTTAACATTCGGTGAAACCAGACCAAAATCCTTAACCCATAATTTTTCAAGTGCCAGTATTTCTCCCTCATCATCAAGGGCGGAATAATTTTCCACCATATTCTGGAATTCAGCATATGATGTTATTTTTATACCTTCCAGAAAAATACCTGAAATCATAATAACAGTTAGAATAATGATGGCATAGTAGTCCATGGGGCTGGTTTTGAGGCGGGGTACTTTCAGAATAAAGCGCCTGTAAACGGCGATCATCAAGCCGGCTAAAACCATAATGCCGAAAAAATTCCTGAGAAATAAAAACGGGTTTACAGTAGAATAATATTCTTTAAAAAGAGGTGAGGTTATAAAAGAGTCAAAGGCATGCATCAGCAGCAGCATCATGAATCCGGTAAATATCAGCATATGCATCAACCACCGGAGGAGGTTTTCTTTCAGAATTCTTCTTTGCAGCACAACGTCGAGCAAGAAAACTTTAGCAAGAATAAGGATTTTTGGGCTGAATATAACGCCCGATATACCCTTTACTGCCGCTGATATTCTTTCAGATGTCGTAAAATTTTTAGACGCAATTCCTATTTTTCGCGAGAACCAGGTGGAAACCTTGTAGATCAGGCCAAGAAGAAAGACAAAAAGAGAGATATAAAGAAGAACAGTAAACAACATGCAGTTACCCTCCAAAATTAACCCGTATTTCTCACAAGCTTAGTTTGCCGCAGGTGCAATTTAAATTCTTCAAGCAGGTTTTAGGTATCAATAAATTATTATGAGCAAGCAAAACTTTTTTTGTACCAAATATAAAAAAATTATACAAGATCTAATCCGTATTCTCCACCAGCCCTCCCTCAAGCTCGTCCCATCAGTCATGCAAAATCAAACTGGAAGCTTATATTCCAATTCACCAAAAGCCCAAGAGCCAGTAGTTGCGCCTATAATTATATCGTTGGCATATTTATTCTTCACTATTGTTCGTAAACGTGGCCCAAGCGGTTCTTCTGATTGGGCAAACAATAAGTTGTTGCAATTAAGCAATAATAATAACATAAATAAAAATATTTAACTTAATTAATGACTCTGTTGATTTACTAGCTTCTCAGAAAAATTGGCACAATATATTGTGTGTAATGTTTGAGCATAACGCAACATGGTGTGTTCTGATTTTCAAAATCGGAGTAAATCATCGGAGTAAATCAACAGAGTCATTAATCAAATTATTACCCGGAGAGTAGCGATGATGCCTATTAAAATTAACTACAGCACAATTATAGTTCTGCTTACAGGTTTGTTGATATTAATTGCCGTGCCATCTTTTCAAAACCAGGCTATTGCAGATAACAGCAGGGTATATTTTGAATCCCTGCAGCAAAGACTCATAATAGAAGATTTTGATAAAGGTATGATAAAAGATTTATACAGCAGACCAGAGGTCTATTTTGATTTTAAAGGTGTTTCTCGATATTTCGTGCATAGCGAAGCTAAATTAAATTACGATCAGTTCACTTCCAAAAGCTCCATTAAGAAGGCAAAAAAATATATGAGCAAATATAGTACAGAGCTTTCAAGTGCGGAAAGAATATACGGCGTGGACAAAAAAATTATAACCTCTATAATTTTGGTTGAAACAAGACTTGGAAAAGTAATTGGGAACAGATCTGTTTTAAACACTCTTTCAACGCTGGCTTCTTTGTCGGATTTAAACATCCGTGAGATGGTCTGGGATAAAAATTCAAGCTCTTACAGTCGTACAAGGGAAGAATTCAATAAGTGGTCAGACAGGAAATCAAAATGGGCTTATTCAGAACTCAAAGCTTTTATTATATATGTAAACAGAGAGGGAATTGATCCAGCTATTATTAATGGCTCTTTTGCGGGGGCATTGGGTATAGCTCAATTCATGCCAAGCAGTATTCTCTCATTCGCAAAAGATGGGGACGGAGATGGAAGTGTTGATCTTTTTAACCATGCCGATGCTATAATAAGTATAGCAACATATCTCGGCCATTACGGATGGCATCCGGGAATAGACAGAAAAGATGCCTATAAGGTCATTTATCATTATAACCATAGTAACTATTATGTGGATACTATATTAAAAATATTTGAATTATTGAATTGAAAGGATAAAATTGAATACCACAACATTTTTTGTAGGTCTTGGCATAGCGTTTTACGTAATAACCTGCCTGGCCATATTTGATATAGCTAAGAAGGATTTTGGTAAACTGGCATATAAGTTTACATGGGGAATAATTGCTCTTATCCCTTTTATCGGTTGTATAATATATTTTGTTTTCGGCTACAGAAAGGGTAAAAGGATTGAGAAGTATTCAAATCTATAAAATAATATTTGACAAAGTATACCCTTTTCTATAATCATGTTCGACTTAAAAAGGGTCCCATCGTCTAGCGGTCAGGACGCCGGCCTCTCACGCCGGAAACCGGGGTTCAATTCCCCGTGGGATCACCAATAAATTAAAGGTTTTATGTCTTTTCATAAAAGCCGCTTGTGGAGATGACGGCTTCACAGACGGCTTTTTGCTTTTCCGGCCCCTCATTTTATTCTCCTAACATTTGTTTGTAGACTCGGTCAATGTCAATCGACACCACCTCCGCAGGTTTGGAGGGCAAGCTTTCCAGGGCGTCTCGCACTCTTTCCATGCCGATACTCTTCAAATACCGCTCCGTTGTACTGGGGCTCTTGTGCCGAAGGATGGACTGAATCACGCCCACGTCGTATCCCTGATTGAAGAGTGTGGAAGCCGTTAGGTGCCGGATAGCGTGGAAGCCAAAAGGTTTCACTTTGGCTTTGTCGCAAATACGCCGCATGAAATGAATCCTGCATTTGAATGGCTGGCCGTAATACTCACGGGTGAATGCCGTTTCATCCAGACACAGGAATACATTGGGCTTGTCTTTTATCGGCCTGTGTTCCCACCACCACAATAACGATTTCCGCAATTCCTTGGTCATGGGAAGCCAGTCATACTCGTAGGTTCCGTCCTTGCGTTTGCGAGTCCATAGCCGGACACGGCTGTTAGCGAAATCCACATCCGTTGTCCATTCTATGCGGAATACCTCGCCACGTCTTGCTGCGAGATGCAGGAACGTCATGAGCATCACTTTGTCCTGGCCTTCCGCAAAGGCATAGGCCTTCCAGAAGTCCTCCTCTGATGGCACATACCTTGGTGACCTCACCTCTGGCATCCTATCTACAAGACACGGGTTCGGGCCAGCCAAGAGCGGATTCATGTATTTCATGCCCCAGTTCCAGGCAGCAACCAGATTCTTGCGGTCCTTGTTGGCGGCATAGCCTGAACGATTCTCCTTTTGTTTGATAATGTAGTCCAGCACATTTCCTGGCTTCAATTCCGAGACCGGAAGAGCCGGATTGATGACCTTGAAGAAGCGCTTGAACATAGAGACCTTTTCCTTGTCGGTCTTGGTTGTGAACCGTACCTTGGCCACATCGAGATAGACCTGAGCCCAATCATTCAAACAGACTGTGGTGGTCTTCTCGTTCCAATCTTCGACTGGCTTTCGCCTCATCTTGGTTTCCCAGTCCTTGGCTTCCTTCTTTGTCAAAAACACCTTTTCCAATCTCTGGCTTTCTTTTCTGACTTGGGCTATCCACTTCTGTCCTTTTTTGTATGGCATAATAAATCTCCTTTTCAAAAAATCTGTAATGGCGTCCCAAGCGTATTCCACCTAAATCCTTGTAATGATTCCTAATGTGTTTCACGTTCATTCCCAGATATTCGGCAACATCCTTAGCACGCAACGCTTTCCCCAAACTTTGTTCTAATTGGTCCATTGTTCATAATGACCTCCAATTTTGATTTGACATGCCCTGTGCTGGTATGTTCCAGAAGACGGTATTGTCCCCGCCCATGGCAAGTCCAGTCGCACTATGGCGACCTTGTGGGGCTTGGGTGACCCCGCCAGTTTAATGAGATGGTGCTCGTAGTGTTGCGTCTGGTGCTAAAACCTGGGATTGAAACCCATTATCTTTTTATATTCCTCTGTCATTACCTCCTTTGTGAATGCTTCGTGTTGTTCTGCTACAATAACGCTGTCATAAACCGATAGACCTAAAATCCCTTTATCCATAAGTCTCATCAACATAGCATTCATTATGTTGCCGTCTATATTTTGAAGAGTAAGCCCTATGCCTGAAAATAAATATCTTGCTATGGGCTTGTGAGCATCCCTGAAAGTATTTACAAGCGCCACCAGAGGTTTTTTAATTGATGGCAAGGGTATGCCCCTGTCTATCAATTCGTTCCGTATCGCGCCATAGGCTTTTCTTTCGTTTTCAGCGTTTATGGCTATAAGACCTACCGCCTTGTAAATGGCTCTCATTTCCTGGCCTTTGCAGACCGAATAGGGGTCATCCGGGTAGTCAATGCCTTCCTGGTTATAGAGCATAAGGATATGAAATGCTGAATAATCTATTTCAATTGTCTTCTCTCCATTTATATGAATAAATGGTCTCATATTTTTAGGTAAATTCTGATGTAATGCTCCGTATGCTCTGCCACCATACTGAAAAGAATTCCTGTTAAAAACTCTGTATAAATATTCTTGGTTTAGTATGAATTGTAAATGTTCTATCCCAATCTTTTCCAGAGGAAATAATTCTAAAAAACGCTTATCATTCTTTTTTCTTTTCCCATGCAGTTTCCTATTTAATGAAGCCAGAAAGTCAATGAATCTCAATTTAGCATAAAAATAAATTCTATGTAAACGATTATCAATAGGTGGTTTACACGGAAACTCCTGGGTAATGGTGGGTGTGTTAATAGGCGGGTTACCGTTGACTGTATCGGTATATTTCTTTAATATGTGTTGAGGTATTCTACTGTGTACCATTATTTGATTATTCTTATATAATATTTGTTCTACTGTTATTCTATTGGTTATAATATTCTTGAATAAGTTTATTAGAAAATCATTGTTTGTTAAAACTTTACTGTGTAACGTTACCGTTATATGATGTTCTTTTACAAATTCATTATAGTATTCTAAATCATCACGCATTTGGTTAGTGTTTTTATCTTCCCTGTATCCCACCAACTTTTTGCTTTTATCTTTTTTTATTATCAATTCTTCTGCTTCTGGTTTTAGGAAAAAATTTGGTAGAATTAGTTGGTGGTCTATGAATAATCCAATAAGAGCAGGTGTCGGCCAAATTCTTGTTTGATATCCCTTTTTTTTATCTTCATAAGTTGACCTGCCCTTTTTCTCCTCAATGTAGCCTAATGAAAGTAGCGCATCAATAACAGGAAGTAATGTATGGTATTTAAAATATAATTTTCCATATCTTCGATTATGTGAGTAAGCGCTTTTATCTCGTGAATATCTGACAGGCATCCCTAATAAATTTGAGAGCCACAGATTGATGAGAACTGCTTTAAGAGCCTGCTTTACTCTTTGTAGTGATTTAAATTTTAGACCTGTTTTGTCCACAATCTCATCGAATAAAGAGTTTACAAGGGTTCTAATACTATTTGAAGTAGAATTATAGACATCCATTGCCAGAGCATTTTGAAGCCAACCTTTTTGATTATGTAAATCTTCTGCTTTATCTGATAATACAAAGCCATCTTTATAGGATAAATCTGTATGTATTGGGTATCTCGGTATAAAGATAATATTTTTTCCTCATTTGGTTTAATTTTTAACAATAAAAAAAGCCCGCACCACAAGTTACAATACAGTTATCTCGTATTTTTAACTTACAATACGGGCTGTTATCGAAAATGTTTTTTTATTAAGGGCCTTTTAAAACTGGCTCTCTTGTGCAATAACATAAGCACTATTACTCATTTGTCAAGGGCAAGGTAGTAAAAAAAAGAATGATAATAATATTTGCAGGTAGTAATATATTTATGTAAAAGGCCTATAAACAAGACTATACATAAATTTACTATTCTTCTGTATTATCCAAATTTGTGCCATCTTCACTGAAAGAATCATAGTCATCTCCAAACATATCACGTTCTATGCGCTCCCTCTCCCGTTTTTCCTCTGCTATATCCTCTGACAAAGGCCCGATAATTATCCAATCTTCCCAATCCAACTCATCGTCAAAAAACTCTTCCATTCTTTTCACCTCCTCCTGAATGGCCCCCTTTTGTTATGCTGCTTCTTTGATGCAGTTTCTAATATCTACATGGTCGGTAATGATAAGATTGAGTACCTTCTCTGTCTCACTCATTACTTTCAGACAGGCAGAATGGACGCTTATTTCCAGTTTTTCTGCGTAAGTCTTAATATATCTGAAACTATTTCCTATTGTATCTTCTGCTGATTTACCAACCAATACGGCCAATGCTTGTGCTGACAATTCAGCGACTACTTCTTGAAGCGAATCTTGGCCTGGCTTAAAATTTCCTTTCAAAATGTGATGGGCTGCGTGTGCTAATTCGTGGAAAAAGACGCATTCAGAAGATGTAGCCACTGCGATTTCTTTCCGACCAGGGGAATAATAGCCATAATAACGATAATTGCCAGGAATTGCCTTTAAAGAGATACCCCACTGTTGAGCACGCTCAATAAAGGGTAAGTCTGGTAATTCAATGTTTTCATATTCCAAGGCATCCCCTTTGGTGTCCTCCACTCGAAATACTGGCCTACATCCAAACCCATTCAATATCTGTTGCTGTTCGCCCTCTTCCTCATTTTTTTTGAAATAAGGAACGAGAATATACATCGCCTTGGAGCCTTTCTTCACATTTCGATTGACGCTATTCCATTGTTTGATACCTCTTGCGTCCTGCGTGCCGCTGAAAAACATCAATGTTCTGTTGAGAAGACTCCATCTTGATGATGGTAAATTAGGGATAGGGAACATTGAATATGCTACTGCCTCTGGAATGTCCCCGCTTTTGAATCGGTCAATGATGGTGTTTAGTGTCTCCCTTACTTTTGGTGTCATAGCGCACCTCCTTTTTGTTCTATGTCTGATTGTGAGCGCAAAAAGCGCATTCCTCACACTTTGATTTGTCCCTGCATCCCTCACAAACCTTTTCCCTGTCTAAAATCTTCGGCAGATACTCGAAAACAAATTCAATGCCCTTGGTCATAGGAATACCAAGTGCCCAGGAAATTCGCCTTAAAGTGGAAGATGATTTCATGCTCAACTCTGGGGTATATGCCATTGTTCTTTCACCTCCTTTCAAACGCAAAAAGGGCGGCTGCCCTTTAAGACAAACCGCCCTCTTGCTTTGATGTTATTGGTTTATGTGGTTGTTGTTGGTTGCTAAACTTTAATTAATGAGCCTTAACAGATAGCGGGGGGCTATAAAATCCACCTAACGAAATATTCCGTTATTCATATATAAGGGTGCCACAGACAATAAATCTGGTTAGATTTTGATTGATGACAATGATGATAATGGCTGGAAATATATCGGCGGATGCCGCTAAATCAAAATAACTACGATAGATTCCAGTTCTATGATGCTAAAAACTCGCTAACAGAAGTAAGTTGACTTACATTAGCGATTATCTAAATAAAATATTACCGCAATTCTTTTTTATTAAAAATAGTAGAGAAGCCAGGGCAGTGTATCTTGGCACGACAGAAGCGTGGCGGAATCTGTGCTCTTCGATTATATAATCCGAATTATCGGATGGACGCAGTTTATATAAGGCAGGATTTTGTCGGGGCTGAAATTTGTTGTTATGGACTCTTGATTATGATGAACCCCAAGTCTGTCCGATAATTAAGTTTGGATTATGTAAGAGAAACGCACAGATTATGACATGCGGGTCAATTACTCGGTCTAAAAGTCCAAAAAAGAATCGGTAGGAGAAATCGAATAAATGACTATATTCCTGCGGCTAATACTCTGGCTTGCCTAAAACTATAAAAGGCCGAATATGGACACATGGAGGCTTCTGAAAGGTATTTGTGGAAGATAAGTGAGAAATAAAAGAATGGTAGTAATAAAGTAGTAAAGTATATCGTCTAATTTCAACAAAGTATCCCATCCTATCAGTAATTGAACGTGTTCCTGAACTACTTAAATTGAAAGCGGAGTCCTGCTTTATCGAGATATTCCTTTTCGCATTTGACACTAATTTAATGAAGGATGGTGGATAAGTTGATGACTATACAACACTATTATACTACTCTGCCAAGGAATTTACCCTTTAAATAATAGCTGGATGATGCTTGCCTGGTTTGAACATGGCAGAGGGAAGAGAAGTATGAGGAAAGAATTTCCGTATGTACGGAACTTTGTACTGTATAAATTTACTAAAAAACAAATATATACTATAAAAATAATCTTTGTTTTACTGGTCATGAAACTATCAAAATTTAAAAGAAAAGTGGAGAAGGATTAGGCGAAATAGCAGATATATGACTTTGTTGATTTATTACATCCAATCTTCAACCCACCAAACATTATGTAACCCCTTAAAATAAATGGAATATTGTCAAAAAACATCTTGACAAGCAGTTGGCGACATGTAAATACAACTTGTTGATTTTGATCAAAATAAGTTGAAATAGGGGGAATATAATAATGTATCGACCAACAAGTACTCAATCGTCTCTTTTTGAACCGGATTTTATGTTTCCAGGAGTTTTACCAAAGGATGACTAGTCTTATATTTTCAGAGATAAAATTTATCCTTTTATTGATGAAGAAAAGTTGGAGCCATGCCCAATTAAATTTATTGCATAAGCTGAGTACCTGTGTTGAATGAAATAAGGAATAAAGTACTCCTCCCAGCACCAAGAAGCATGCCAAGCGCCGTTAATGAAAATTATTGGGTGTTTTGATTTGAAGTTAATTGGTGAAACCAACAGATTTGACCTCCACGAAAATTGTTAATTCTTTTATGTTTTTGAAGCAGTCGACTGTGAGTTGTAGTTTCTTTTTAAATAGCGCGATATCCCGAACCAAAGTATCCATATCAAAAAAAAGCTTGTTGTTCCCATAAGAATTGAGCATTTCAGGCTTATAATATCCTGATTAAATTTAAGTTCTGCAAAACCAAGTAAATTTATAATGCGATTGATATCTTCCTCTATTTTGATTACTCGATAAATCACTAATAAGCCATATATTACAACGGACAAGAAAAAGAGATGTAACGTTATGCCCAGAAAACTGAAAAGTCTAGAGGGAAGTTTAAAAACATCACTTTTATATAACCAGATAATTCCAATCACTGTTGAGCAAAATACTACAGAAGAGACCCACCATGTCATGCTTGTGTTGGCGACGACTTCAAGAAAATGAAATTTTTGAGTCAGCATTATCTCAAGATATTTACTCTGCTCCATAAATCCATACTTCTCCAATAAAATCTAACCAGTTATTATACAGTTGTTTCTGACTATTCCCGCAGATTTCATGATTGTTGTCCAAAAATTAGCCCAAAAACAGTTTTTCTAATAGTATATTACAACAATTTGAATATTAAACAGAAACCCGAACAACTCCAATGAAGGCTATTTCTCCAGATATTTTGAAGTTCAGATACCTTCATGATATCTTAAATTTCAGGTGGACATGGTTCTTTTAAATACAAATCATAAAAGCACCGTCCTCATCGTCTTTATCGTCTTGCCAATGAAAAAACAAGTAAAATTCAATACTACTTCTTACCCTTCTTTTTCTTATACAATGCTATACCTGCCTTGGCTATATCCGCCCTTGTTCTTGCTTTTTTCGGCTTCGGCGGGCATAAAGTCTTATCCTCTTTACGAATAACCTCTGCCATCTTTAATATTGTTTGATATGAAACTCCAAATTCAACTGCCCACTCACCAGTAGTTTTATCATCCCATTCCTCTATCATCCTGGCTATATCTTCTGGTGTTAGAGACTTTTTTGTCGCTCTTGCCTTTTTCTCTGCTGTTTCCCCTTTTTTCTTTGCCATAGGTTTATCCTCATCTAATGAATGTTTATCAGCCTTATTTTGTAGCGATAATGCGTCAACCTTTTTTTCCATTCTTTTTAGTTCTGCTTTTGTCGGTAGTTTAGATGTACGCTTTATTACAGTGGGGTATGGTTTCTTTTTCATATATGCTATCTTTGTTATTTTAATGATGATGTTAAATTATCATACCTTTACTATACTATGTCAATACATATTTATATTTACTATCGAGACG
>Ga0255373_1050_pt1 | contig 26620 bp, 20 predicted proteins | sample ANMaggSeSYBR01E5_FD_182093 | JGI IMG/M metagenome (GOLD analysis project Ga0255373, IMG submission 182093) | Sediment cell enrichment communities from methane seep in Santa Monica Basin, California, United Staets - ANME aggregate JGI... | ecosystem: Environmental > Aquatic > Marine > Cold seeps >... | reverse complement strand
AGCGGCATAATATAGTTTTTTACGATATCATCAAAAATGGAAAATGAATAATTAATCTTGGAGAAAATAAAAATGGATATTAAACAATCTTTTGAGATACTTGAATTGGACCGTGGTGCATCGACAGATGAGATCAAACAGTCCTATAAAGATATAGTCACTGTTTGGCATCCTGACCGGTTTTCTAACAATCCCCGTCTGAGACAAAGGGCTGAGGAGAAATTGAAAGAGGTGAATGCAGCATATGACACAGTGAAATCCTATCTGTCCTCAGAACAACGGATGGAGCCAAAGCAGGAAAATGCCCAACCAGATGCCGCACCATATGATAAAACAGAAGCTGTGGTTGAAGCGGGCACAGGCATTGCTTTAAGCCTGTGGTCCTATCTTTCTTCATTATTTAAAAATGTAGTGACAGATGTAAAGACTGGGATGGAGCAAGGGAGCTTGGACCAATCGCAAAGAGGCGCCGGTTGCGGAGGAAGAGGCAGAAGAAGAGACAAAGGTATGGGAAGGCGTGGTGGAGGTAGAGGAAAAGGTCGTGGCTGATCATCTAATCTTTTTGGAAGATTAAATCGCTTCTATAGACTTTCAGATAATTCATTTCACAAGGCCAGAAGGAGATCGCCCCCGGGAAATGCTTTTGGAGAAAGGCCAGGATGCTCTAAGTGTTGCCGCGCTGCTGGCTACTTTTTGAAACGCTTGCTTTAGTTATTGCTCGGACTGGTTCTTGTCCTAAATGATGAACAGATTGCCAGTATGCAGGAAGAGCGCAAGACTTTTTTGACGGTCATAAAAAGTGAATGAACAACTGGAGAAATACATGGCAAAAGCCAAAAAGAACAACAACACCGAAGAGCCGATTGAAAAACAGCTCTGGAAAGCTGCCGATAAGCTCAGGAAAAATATTGATGCCGCGGAATATAAACACATTGTTTTGGGTTTGATATTCCTGAAGTATATTTCTGATGCCTTTGAAGAATTATTCAGCAAGCTCAAAAAAGGTGAAGGCGAATATGCCGGAGCCGATCCGGAAGACAAGGACGAATACAAGGCGGAGAATGTCTTTTTTGTGCCGGAAATTGCCCGCTGGTCTTATCTGCAATCTAAAGCCAAATTGCCGGAAATCGGCAAAGGGGTTGACAGTGCCATGGATGCCATTGAAAAGGACAATCCTTCGCTTCGGGATGTGTTGCCGAAAGTCTATGCTAGGGGCAACCTTGACCCCACCAATCTTGGCGGTTTGATTGACCTTGTTGGAAACATTGCTCTTGGTGATGCCAAAGCCCGAAGCGCTGATGTGCTGGGTCATGTGTTTGAATATTTCCTCGGTGAATTTGCTCTGGCGGAGGGCAAAAAAGGCGGCCAGTTCTATACCCCGCGAAGCGTTGTTGAATTGTTAGTGGAAATGCTGGAGCCATACAAAGGTAGAGTGCTTGACCCCTGTTGCGGTTCCGGTGGCATGTTTGTGCAGTCGGAAAAGTTTGTGGCTGACCATCAGGGCAGGGTGAATGATATTGCCATTTTCGGGCAGGAGAGCAACCAGACCACCTGGCGGCTGGCAAAGATGAATCTGGCGATTCGGGGCATCGACAGTTCCCAGGTGAAATGGAACAACGAAGGCTCTTTCTTAAATGACAGTCACAAGGATTTAAAAGCCGATTATGTGATTGCCAATCCGCCCTTTAATGACAGCGACTGGAGCGGTGATCTTCTTCGCAAAGACGGCAGATGGCAATACGGCACGCCGCCAACCGGAAACGCCAACTATGCCTGGATACAACACTTCCTTTATCATTTAAGCCCCAGCGGTCAGGCCGGTTTTGTTCTTGCAAAAGGGTCGTTGACTTCCAAAACATCCGGTGAAGGAGATATTCGAAAAGAGTTGATCGAAGCCCGGTTGGTGGATTGCATTGTCAACCTGCCTGCCAAGCTGTTTTTGAATACACAGATCCCGGCCAGCCTGTGGTTCCTGAGCCGGAACAAAGCCAACGGCAAGTTCCGTAACCGCACCGATGAAATCCTCTTTATTGATGCCCGCAATATGGGGCATTTGATCAACCGCAGAACACGGGAGTTTTCCGCCGAGGATATCGCCACCATAGCTGGAACCTATCATAACTGGCGTAATCCGGACGGAGATTATGAAGATGTCAAAGGGTTCTGTAATTCTGCCTCCATTGAACGGGTGCGAGAACTGGATTATGTGGTGACACCAGGCCGGTATGTCGGCTTGCCGGATGATAAAGATGATTTTGATTTTAATGAGCGGTTTGCCAAGCTGAAAGCGGAATTTGAGGGGCAGTTGAAGGAGGAAGCGAGATTAAATGTGCTGATTGCTGAGAATTTGGGGAAGGTGAAAATTAAATAAAAAAGATAAAAGCAATGGTATCGCAAAATGCGATACGTCATTAAAGAAAGATATGAAAATCTGATGAAAAATTGAGGTTAAAAATGGGTAAGCCATTAAGTCCCGATAATGATTACATTAATTTTTTTACTGAAGTAAAGGAACGGATACGCCGTTCCCAATATGAAGCCCTAAAAGCTGTCAACAAAGAATTAATACAGCTTTATTGGGATATTGGACGGATGATTGTCGATAAGCAGCAAGAGCTTGGCTGGGGAAAATCGGTTGTAGAGCAGCTTTCAAAAGATATTCAGGAGGAATATCCGGCAATTCAAGGGTTTTCTGGCCGAAACCTCTGGAATATGAGATTTTTTTATTCTGAAATTCAGCAAAATAAAAAACTGCAACCATTGGTTGCAGAAATTAGCTGGACAAAAAATATCCTGATTTTGACCAAATGCAAAGACCCTCTGGAGAGGGAATTTTATATGTTGCATGTCAGGAAATTCGGCTGGACCAAGGATGTCCTGATTCATCAGATTGAAAACAAAACCTATGAAAAGTACCTGATGAATCAGACCAACTTTGACCAGACCCTGCCTGAAAAATACAAACATCAGGCAAAGCTGGCGGTAAAAGACCATTACACCTTCGATTTTCTGGAGCTGGCAGAAGAACACAGCAAATATTTGCCTGCGCCGGAAGTGATTGCAGAACGACTGGCTATTGTTAAGGATTTATTTGAAGATGAAGGATAGATGGCTGGAAGCGGAGTTTGAGAAGCAGTTGAAAGAGGAAGCGAGGCTCAGCGCTGATTGCTGAGAATTTGGGGAAGGTGAAAGTTGATGGGTAATGCTTTTAGATTGTCGAAATGTGAGTGGCAAGAAACAGAATTTGGAAAAGCTCCTGCACACTGGAAAATTGAAACAATAGGGGCATTATCAGAGAAAGTAACTGATGGCTCACACTTTTCACCAAAGCCACGCTCGGTCGGAAAATACATGTGTTCTGTCAAGGATATGACTTACAACCGTTTCGATTTTTCTAATTGCAAACTTATTTCTCAAAATGATTTTGACAAACTTATAGCTCAGGGATGTAAGCCGAAAAAAAACGACATCCTAATCTCTAAAGATGGAGCAAACTGTCTTGATCTCATTTTTCTGTTTGATCAGAAAGAAGATTTGGTTCTTCTTTCATCAATAGCAATTGTTAGACTACTGCCAAACATTGATCCAAAATTCGTATGTTATTTTTTATTATCGCCTGCTTGCCAGTATATTATGAGAAATAACTTTGTGTCAGGTTCCGCGATTCCAAGAGTTGTATTAAAAGATTTTAAGAAGGTCTTTATCCTTCTCCCTACTTTCCCCGAACAAAAAGCCATCGCCTCAGTCCTTTCCAGCCTCGACGACAAGATAGACCTGCTCCACCGCCAGAACAAGACGCTGGAAGCCATGGCGGAAACGCTTTTCAGGCAGTGGTTTGTGGAGGAAGCGCAGGAGGATTGGGAGGAAAAACCATTATCAGAAGTAGTGAAAATTGCAATCGGAAGAACTCCACCGAGAAAAGAGTTTTATTGGTTTTCAACTAATTCAACAGATGTGAAATGGGTATCTATTAAGGATTTGGGTCAATCTGGAATTTTTGTTTTTGATACTTCTGAATATCTTACACAGGAAGCCGTCGAAACTTTCAATATCCCCATTATTCCCAAAGATACAGTTTTGTTAAGTTTCAAAATGACAGTTGGACGTGTTGGGATCACTACTGAACCAATGCTTTCTAATGAAGCAATCGCGCATTTCAAATTTGATGAGAACACGTCGTTTTCTAAAGAATATCTCTACATCTGGCTGAAGACATTCAAATATGATTCTTTAGGAAGCACATCTTCTATTGTCACAGCGATTAACTCATCAATGATTAAAGAGATCGAAATTGTTATACCAGATGATACAACAATGAATAATTTTCAAGCGAAAACAGAACCTTTGTTTAATAAAATAAAACAGAACCAAGCACAAACCCGCACCCTTGAAAAACTCCGTAATACGCTATTGCCAAAACTGATGAGCGGTGTAGTGAGAGTGGAATTTTAAAAGAAGCTTAAATATGAAAAAAGCGAGTAAATCAACCCTGAATAAAAAGAAAAAGGCCAATAAAAATATCCTTGAATTGCCATGTTTAGAGGCAAGAAACTTTTTATTAAAAGGCAAGAGTTATTGTCGTATTGATTTGCCAAAATATTTTGAGTTTGACCGATTAATTGAAAAAGTTTCAAAAAAATTTAAAGGGAAGCATCTAAGAAGTTTTTACTCTCAAATTCCTAAGTTGGATGAGAATGGCGAAATACAGACAGATGGTGAAGGTAACGAGAAGAAATATCCTGACTCTCCGAGAAACTACGATGGTGTGAACTACAAATTGCTTAATAATAAAAATGGCAAGTATGCTTGGAGGCCCTTACAGCTTATTCACCCAGCTCTGTACGTATCATTGGTTTATAAAATTACAGAAGAAGAAAACTGGAAAATTATTAAAAAGCGGTTTAAAAAGTTTGCCAGCAAGAAAAAAATTAAATGTATGAGCTTGCCAATTCGGTCTGACACCAAAGAATCTGACAAGGCTACGATGGTCAATCATTGGTGGCATAAAGTAGAACAAAAATCAATAGAACTGGCCCTAGATTACCAATATTTACTTGTAACAGATATTTCAGATTGCTATGGATCACTTTATACACACTCGGTTGCTTGGGCTTTGCATGGTAAAGCTGATGCTAAGAAAAAACGCAACGACAAAGACCTAATCGGAAATGTAATTGATGGATATTTGCAAGACATGTCCTTTGGACAGACCAATGGGATTCCTCAGGGAAGTGTCTTGATGGATTTTATTGCAGAAATGGTTTTGGGATACGCTGATTTGCAACTTTCTGAAAAGATTGGGGAATCAATAAAACACTACAAGATTATTCGATACAGGGATGATTATAGGGTGTTTGTAAATAATCCACAGGATGGAGAGGCTATAATAAAGTCTATCACAGAAGTACTAATAGATTTGGGCATGAAACTGAACCCACAAAAGACGACTTCTTCGTGCGAGGTAGTGCAGGATTCTTTGAAGGAGGATAAGCGCTATTGGATAGATCATAAAAGAGCAGGAAAAAGCTTGCAAAAACACTTGCTGGTCATCCATTCGCTCTCTCAAAAATACCCAAATTCTGGCAGCCTGGACATTGCTTTAAATGATTTTATGAAACGAATAAATAAACTAAATAAAACTCAAGATAACATAGTGGTCTTGGTCAGTATTCTTACAGATATTGCATTAAAAAATCCTAGAACATACCCGATTTCCTCGGCAATACTTAGTGAGCTTATTAATCTTTTCAGAATATTTTCTAAAAAAATCCGCATTATTAAAAAAATAAAAAAACGCTTTGAAAAAATACCCAATACTGGTCATTTAGAACTATGGCTTCAAAGGATAACATATAAACTCGATAACCAAATCGAATACAATGAGAATTTATGTAAGATAGTTTCTGGACAGGATGCTGAAATTTGGAACTCAGATTGGTTGAAACATGAATTTAAAAGGATAATCAACCCCAAAAAAGTAATTAACAAACGAGTGCTGGATAAAATTGCTCCGGTCATTGAAATTGAGGAGGTCGAACTCTTTAAGGGGTATAGCTAAAGATGACAAAAATCACCGAATCTGCCATAGAAAAATTTGCCATCGAACTTCTCGGAAAACATAGCTACCAATTCTACGCTCCTGACATAGCCCCGGACATGCCTGCGTCTAACGCACAGGCAGGCAGCGACATATCGAAAAGGATCATGCAATGAAAAACAACCTCCCATATACTCAGTCCAATTTTCTTCTCTACACCGGAAACGATGGAAAGGTGAATGTTGAAGTCTTTCTTAAAGACGAAACGGTTTGGCTGACGCAAAAAGCCGTGGGCTCACTTTTTGGCGTTGAAAGCCACACGATCACCTATCATTTAAAAGAGATTTTCAGGTCAGGTGAACTTGATGAAAGAGTAACTACTCGAAAAATTCGAGCAGTTCAAAATGAAGGTAAAAGGCAGGTAACAAGAAAACTTGATTTCTACAACCTCGATGCCATCATCTCAGTCGGCCACCGCGTCAACTCCTACCAGGCCATGCAGTTTCGCATCTGGGCTACCAAAACCCTGAAAGAATACATCATCAAAGGTTTTATCCTGGAGGACGTGCGGCTGAAACAGGTGGAAAGATTTGGCAAGGACTATTATGATAGAATCTCAATAAATAATAACCAAATCCGCACCCTCGAAAAATTGCGGGATACGCTGTTGCCGAAGTTGATGAGCGGTGAAGTACGAGTACAATATGACAAGGAGCTGGTTGAATGAGTGATGTTTTGCCTGCAGGAAAAGCAATTTATCAAGACACCCATAATGGTATGTGCATACAAGGCATATCCTATAGTGAAGATAACCTTAATCAATCTGCTCAAATTGTTGCTGATATTTGTTTTGATACTCGTGGGCAGGAAGATTTTGAAAATTATATACTTTCTCTGAGTGACACAGGATTTCGTCCAATTAATGCAGTTTTTTCTAAGATCAGAGACTGGCAGGTGGGTGAGGGTTTTGCCGAAGCTTATCTAACGGCTCATTTTGAGTGTTATTTCCCATGGTCAAATAATCGCGACCTTAAAAACCCTAATTCAAGTCCAACAGGTGCAGATATGGTTGGTTTTCATCAAGGGCAATTTGCCTTTGGTGAGGTCAAAACATCCACTGAACAAAAATATCCACCACAAGTTACATCAAAAAAAGGTGATGGACTTAATACACAGTTAAAAAAGCTTTGCCACGATCATGATGGACGGTGGGTACTGGTTCAGTATTTATATCATCGAGTGAAGAGTACAACAGAATATCAAGAAGCATGTATAACCTATCTGAAGGACAATAAGAATTTTTATGTTTTTGGTGTGTTGGTTCGTGATGTTGAACCAAAGATAAATGATTGGAATTATTTGAAGAAACATCTGGAAGTACATGGGCAAAATAGAGTTTCTCTTGTTGCCCTCTATTTACCCAAAAATGATGGAATACAAAAACTTCATGCTCGCGTGTTATCGAAGGGGGCTAAGTCATGATTACACATGAAGCCTTACAAAAGATTGACACCCATTGGGCGGTACTGGCCGTTGGTGATAAGAAATTGCGCCAATCCATCTTGCAATTTTCCAAAGCAAAATTAGTAGAGAATGCCGTCGGCGAACAATTGGCATTGCATTTAGACGACTCTTTTAATGATGAAGATGCGTTAAGACGATTGGCGATGGCGTATGAAATGGTTGCAATTGAAGGAATGCATGATTTTATCAATCATACGGATAATGATGAGCTACAAGACCAGTTTTTAGCAGGCTCGCGCAGGGCTTTTGAAATATATAGAGTATTAGATACTCCAGAAAATGATGAGTTGAAATTTATATTTCATTTATTGCATTTGTCAGCACTGGCTTATTGTGGTGATAGCTGGACGGACTTAAAATATATTTACGATGATTGCTCAGAGAAAATTGATAATCTATCACCTGATCGGATGACAGAATGGGATCAACGCGTCTTGTTTCGTTTATTCGATTGCTGGGTGAGTTTATTTAGAAAAAATTCATGGCAGGATTTAACGAATATCACTACAGCCATCTCTAAACTAAGAGATGAACAGACCCAATACGAAGATGATTATTTGAAAACAGATTCAAATAACGAAAACCAAGTCAAGGCGATGCGTTTGATGTCGCTTTATCACTGGGCAAAGGCATCCGAGCTTTTATCCTTATATATGCTTCAAGGTGAACCTGCGGATATTAAACCTCAGTTAGACAGGCATTTTGGTCTGGCTATCAAGATTTCTGCCGATGGCGGCGATGCTCAGTTGGAAATATTATTGCGCTGGTTGCATGCTTCAGCAGAGCAAATGGTAAATGGTTCAATTTGGTGGGTTGCCCGTACTATTAATTCAAAAGCCACTCGGTTTATAAAACATCTGTCAAGCCAGGCAAGACCTCTTCTGGAGTTGTTGCCTCCTCAAAAAGTAGCCATTAAAGAAAGGGGCTTGTTAGACCCTGCTAAAACGGCAGTCGTTGTTGATATGCCCACATCGGGTGGAAAAACTCTACTTGCTCAATTTAAAATATTGCAGGCTGACAATAATTTTGGTGAAACCAAAGGGTGGGTTGCTTATATTGCTCCTACTAAGGCTTTAGTGGCGCAAATTACTCGAAACCTGCGCAAGGATTTTTCACCTATTGGTATCAAAGTAGAAAAATTAAGCGGTGCAATTGAAATAGATGTTTTAGAAGAAGATTTGCTCAGTAATGCAGAGAGCTTTGATATTTTGGTGGCAACGCCTGAAAAAATGCAACTTGTTCTGCGAAATCATAAAATAGATCGCCCCTTGTCTCTGCTGGTTATGGATGAAGCTCATAATATTGAAGATGAAGCCAGAGGTTTACGTATTGAATTGCTACTTGCTACTGTGAAACAGCATTATCAGGCCCAAGCAAATTTCTTATTACTGATGCCTTATGTGGAAAATGCCAAAACACTTTCGCGATGGTTAGCACATGATCGAGATGCTGGTTTAGCAATCAGCCTAAGCACTAGTCCCTGGCAACCCAACGAGAGAATTGTTGGTCTGGTAAAAAAACAGGTGAACGGAAGTGACTGGACAATTAAATATCAAACTTTGGTTACAAGCTCTAAAAGAACAATACACTTGAAAGGAAATCACCAGATAGGTGAAACAAGACCAATTCCTGTCCCTCAAAGCTCTGCCAACTTGTCCAAGATTGTTGCTGGTTGTGCCAAAGTCTTTGCTAATCGGGGAACAAGCATTGTTATCGCAAAAACTCAGCCGAATGCCTGGAGCTTGGCACGAGTTCTCAGTAATAACATGGATGATTTAGAAGATATACCTTCTGAAATCCAATTAGTACAAAACTATTTAAAAGCAGAAGTCAGTCCGAAGTTTGAACTGATCGAAATGCTCAATAAAGGCATTGGAATTCATCATGGAGGATTGTCTGATGAAATAAAAGCTTTAATGGAATGGCTTGTTGAGGAAGGAGCAATAAAAATTCTATGCGCAACTACAACTATTGCTCAGGGTATTAATTTCCCTGTTTCATCTATTTTTTTACAGAGCTACAAAATTTCTGTTAAGGCCAAATACAGTCGTGACATGTCATATAGGGAATTCTGGAATTTAGCAGGCCGAGCAGGAAGAGTTGGACAAGGTAATGTCGGGGTTGTAGGTATTGCTTGTGATACTCCAGAAAAGGAAAGAGACTTAATAGACTATGTTCAAAAAAGCACCGGGGATTTAACCTCTCGTTTGATTACTATTTTGAAGTCGCTGGAGGGTCGTGGAAAATTAAATGACTTGGAAAGCATGATGTACGCCCCGCAGTGGGAAGATTTCCGTTGTTATATAGCCCATTTATTGAATGAGAAAAAAAAATTACAAGCAACTCTAAATGAAATGGATCGAATGCTCTCAAATACTTTTGGTTATAGTGAGTTAAAAAAATTGAATCTATGTCAGTCTGAACAATTACTGGAAGCTACAAAAAAATATACTGAAAGCATAGCAAAAAATATGGGGAATGTGGCAAGAGCAGATATGACTGGATTTTCTGTTGAGTCTGTTAAAAGGGCAATGAAAGAAATTGATCAACTGGAATACAAATTAACTACATCTGACTGGATGCCTGACAGTTTATTCGGTTCGTCTGAAAGCAAACTTCCCGATTTGTTCAGTGTTATGTTTAAAATTGAGCAGTTGAACTTTAACCCTGATGAGGAGCAAGGAAGAAGGCAGTCTCGTATGGCAGATATAGCACAAGCATGGATAGAGGGTAAAACCATTCAAGATATTGCAGTTAGCTTTTTTGATGGAAGTGGATCGGACGAAATATCCAAAGTTTATAAAGCAATCTACGGAAAATTGGCTAATGGTGGAACTTGGGGGTTATCAGCTTTAAGTAGAATCAGTGGTATTGACTTCGATACTTTGTCAGATGATCAAAAAAGGAAATTGAATTTAATGCCAGCTATGCTTTATCATGGTGTAAAAAGTGAAGAGTCTGTTCTTATGCGTATGAACTCAGTTCCAAGAAGTTTTGCAGAGAAACTAGGGAATAAGTTTAAACAACAAGTCGAAAATAGGAATATCGCAACTGCACGTCAATATTTAAAAGGTTTAGAAGATCGTGATTGGGATTTGGTAACAACCCATAACCAATATTTATCTGGTAGAGAATGCAAAAAAGTATGGCAAATCTTATCAGGAGAAGCAGAAAGCTAATCATGAAAGTCACCGAATCCGCCATTGAAAAATTTGCCATCGAACTCCTTGAAAAGCAGGGCTACCAATACATCTATGCTCCTTCCATTGCTCCAGACAGCGAGACACCAGAAAGGCAATCTTTTGAAGATGTGCTGCTCATGGAGCGGGTGCAAACAGCCGTCGGCAGGATCAACCCATCTATTCCTGCGGATATCCGCGAAGACGCCATCAAACAAATACAGCGCTTGAACTCCCCTGAACTCATTGCCAACAACGAGGCGTTTCACCGGATGCTGACCGAAGGAATAAAGGTCAGCTATCAAAAAAATGGCTACAGCCGGGGTGATCTGGTCTGGCTTATTGATTTCAAGAACCCGGAAAATAACGATTTTCTGGTTGCCAACCAATTCACCGTTATTGAAAACAATGTTAACAAACGGCCGGATGTGATTCTTTTTGTTAATGGCCTGCCTTTGGTGGTCATTGAACTTAAAAATCCGGCTGATGAAAACGCAACTGTAAGATCTGCATACAAACAGTTGCAGACCTATAAACAGGCAATCCCCTGCCTGTTTACCTATAACGGTTTTATGATTATTTCCGATGGGCTGGAAGCAAAAGCCGGTTCCATCTCCGCAGAATTTACCCGTTTTATGGCATGGAAAACATCGGACGGCAAGATTGAAGCCTCGCCGCTCATCGGCCAGTTGGAAACCTTGATAAAAGGGATGCTTAATAAGAAAACCCTGCTGGATCTGATCCGTCATTTCATTGTCTTTGAGAAATCGAAATCTGTAGGGGCAGGTCCCAGTGCCTGCCCTAAAGATACAGGCATCATTACCATCCAAACAGAAAAAAAACTGGCTGCCTATCATCAATATTATGCTGTAAACAGAGCTGTTGAATCTACGTTAAGAGCCGCTGAATATTTGCCTGAGCAGAAGAAAGCGCAATCGGAAATGATTGCGGAATCCCCTGCAAGTTATGGCCTGCCGGGTGTAAAGAAACAGCCTTCAGGAGATCGGAAAGGCGGCGTGGTATGGCACACCCAGGGAAGCGGTAAATCGCTTTCCATGGTTTTTTATACGGGAAAGATTGTCCTGGCAATGGATAACCCCACGGTTTTGGTCATTACCGACAGAAACGATCTGGACGACCAGTTGTTTGATACCTTCGCCGCATCAAAGCAATTGCTACGGCAGGAACCTGTGCAGGCGGAAGACAGAGGCCACTTGAAGGAGCTGCTCAAAGTCGCATCGGGCGGTGTGGTGTTTACCACCATCCAAAAATTCCAACCCGATGAAGGCAATGTTTATGAAACCCTTTCGGAAAGAAGAAACATCATTGTCATTGCCGATGAAGCCCACCGGACCCAGTATGGTTTTAAAGCCAAGACCATCGATGCCAAAGATGAAAACGGCAATGTTGTCGGCAAAAAAATTGTGTACGGTTTTGCCAAGTATTTGCGGGATGCGTTGCCCAATGCCACGTATCTTGGATTTACCGGAACACCCATTGAAAGCACCGATGTCAACACGCCTGCTGTATTTGGCAACTATGTTGATGTTTACGACATACTGCAAGCGGTTGATGATGGGGCAACGGTCAGGATTTATTACGAAAGCAGACTGGCGAAGATTAACCTCAGTGAAGAGGGCAAAAAACTTGTTTCCGATTTAGATGATGAATTGGAAGTGGGCGAACTCACAGTAACCCAGAAAGCCAAAGCCAAATGGACGCAACTGGAAGCGCTCATCGGCAGTGAAGACCGGATAAAACAAGTTGCTCAGGATATTATCAATCATTTTGAGCAGCGGCAGGAAGTTTTTGAAGGCAAAGCCATGATTGTTGCCATGTCCCGCAGGATTGCCTCTGATTTATACAAGGAAATCATCAATATCAAACCGCAATGGCACAATGATGACCTGAAAAAAGGTGTCATTAAGGTGGTGATGACATCCGCATCCTCTGACGGCCCTGAAATTTCCAGACACCACACCACCAAAGAGCAGCGCAGAGCATTAGCCGATAGAATGAAAGACCCGGAAGATGAACTTAAACTGGTGATTGTCCGGGATATGTGGCTGACCGGTTTTGATCTGCCTTCCATGCACACCCTTTACATAGACAAGCCCATGAAAGGTCATAATCTGATGCAGGCCATTGCGCGGGTGAACCGTGTTTATAAGGATAAACCCGGCGGGCTTGTTGTGGATTACCTTGGTATTGCATCAGACCTTAAAAAAGCATTGTCGTTTTATTCCGACAGCGGCGGTAAGGGCGACCCAACCATTGCACAGGAAAAAGCGGTGCAACTGATGCTGGAGAAACTGGAAGTCGTTTCCCAGATGTTTCATGGGTTTGCCTATGAAGAATATTTCGGGGCTGACACAGGGAAAAAGCTATCACTGATACTCGCTGCGGAAGAACATATTCTGGGCTTGGAAAACGGGAAAAAGCGGTACATTAACCAAGTAACCGCCCTGTCCCGGGCTTTTTCCATTGCTATCCCCCACGAACAGGCCATGGATGTTAAAGATGAAGTCTCGTTTTTTCAGGCGGTAAAATTCCGATTGGCCAAATTCGACAGCACCGGCTCAGGTAAAACAGACGAAGAGATTGAAACAGCCATCAGACAGGTGATTGACAAAGCATTGGTAACCGAGAAGGTTGTAGATGTTTTCGATGCCGCCGGAATCAACAAACCTGATATTTCAATACTTTCAGAAGAATTCCTTTTGGAAGTCAAAAACATGGAGCATAAAAACATTGCTCTGGAAGTTTTGAAAAAACTGCTGAATGACGAAATAAAAACCAGAACCAAAAAGAACCTGATACAAAGCAAATCCCTCATGGAAATGCTGGAAAATTCCATTAAGAAATATCACATCAAGATTTTAACAGCAGCAGAAGTCATTGAAGAATTAATTGAATTGAGCAAAGAAATTCAGAAGATGGACAAAGAGCCTCAGGAAATGGGGCTGTCTGATTTTGAATATGCTTTTTATACGGCCATTGCCAATAACGACAGCGCTCGTGAGTTAATGGAAAAAGATAAACTGAGGGAATTGGCAGTTGTGTTGTTTGAAAAAGTAAGGGCCAATGCTTCCATCGACTGGACAATCAAGGAAAGCGTAAAGGCAAAATTAAAGGTCATTGTAAAAAGAACATTACGGCAGTATGGCTATCCACCGGATATGCAGAAATTGGCAACTGAAACAGTTTTGAAACAAGCTGAATTGATAGCGGAAGAAATTACGCGTGGAGAATAGCCTTTTTACCGTAGGGCGGACTTGCGGGACGCACATCAGTATGCAAAACCTATTCTTCCATGGAAGACAATTTTCTCGTCTGCAGAGCGGTTAAGCTGGGTATTTTGTCCAAAGAAGATGTTCCGGAGAAAGTGGCCGAAGCCATCAACCTTCTCCTCTGATCTTTTCGATCAGCTTTTCTATTTCTTCAGCAGTAGGCTTTTCGCGTCGAGTTTTTCATCACCTTGAGGCGGGGGCAAAATTCCTCTTTCAACTTTGTTCCAATTAGACTCATTGATTTTTTCACTTTACGAGTTTATAAATGACATCAGAAAGGCAAAACGGAAAATTGTTTTGGATATGGGGAGTAAGTGAGGACAGAAACTATGAGATTTAGAAAATATTTCGACATTGAAAATAGTTATCGCAAAAAGTTTCTTAAAAGTCTTGCTGTGGAAAAGTTAGACCAAGGCGAATTTGTTGTTCAGGAAAAGGCGCATGGCGCCAATCTTTCTTTCTGGTATGACGGAAAGGATCTGAAATCCGCCAAGAGGAGCAGTTTTATACAAGATAACTTTTATGACTATATGCCGGTTGAAGACAAAAACAGGGAAAGAGTTAAAAAGCTCTATGCGATTTTAAAGAAAGAAGGCTGCGATTTTACCGAGTTGGGTGTATATGGTGAATTAGTTGGTGGAACATATCCTCACAAGGATGTGGAAAAGGATACTTCTGCCACAAGAATTCAGAAAGGTATTTTTTACACACCGCACAACGAGTTTTATGCCATTGATGTGGCGATAGACGGCCAATTGATCGATGTAGATAAGTTCAACCATGTCATGGAGAAGGCCGGTTTTCTGTATGCAAAAACTATTTTCAGGGGTACGTTTGAAGAATGCTTGAAATATTCAAACAGCTTTCCTTCTCAGATTTCCGTATGGCTGGGTCTTCCCGAACTCGAAGATAACATATGTGAAGGTGTTGTGATAAAACCGGCAATTCCCAAATTTCTTAGTGATAAAACAAGAGTAATTCTTAAAAACAAGAATGAGAAATGGGCGGAAAAAGCAAAGGCAAGGGATAGGCCCAAAAAGCCTAAGATGACGTTGTCTGAAAAAGGCGAGGAACTATTTAACGAGATGGAGAGCCTTATCACAGAAAACCGACTTTGTAACGTATTATCAAAAACCGGGCCGATTGGACAAAAGGAATTCGGCAAACTCATACAACTTTTTTCAAAAGATATACTTGATGACTTTTTCAAAGACTACCTCGAGGAATATAATGGACTTGAAAAAAAAGAGCAGAAGCAATTGACACGCAAACTGAGTCAAAAATCTGCGGAGCTGATACGCCTTAATTTCATGAATATCGTTGATGGAGAATTTTAGGCCTCTAAGCGCCGAAAGTATGATTTTGCATTGACGAGGCTGGGAATAATGGATGATACAGAGTCAATTTAGGTGAACATTTTCTGGAGGATTATAAAGATTGTATTTACAGGCCGATGAAAAGGCGATTAAAAAGGAATTGCTTGATATAATAGAAAATAGCCGAAGAAAGGTCACGCCCGGAGAACTGGAAAAAGCATTATCCAGGAAATATTCTTTAGAAAAAAAAGAAATAAGATCACTTATAAGGGGCTTGGTAACAGAAAACTTCCTGACATATACAAATCATTATGGCCGGACATTTATAGAGAAATCTTTCAACAAACCTGTTCGCATATCAAAGCATGTCATTCTGAAACCGCCGGGATTCTATTATAAACCCAAAGCAGATGATGTGGTAATTGAGATAGGGCAGGGCGTTTCATTCGGCAATGGTCAACATCCAACAACCAGGCTGGCAATAAGAGGTATAGAGTATGCTTTAAATAAAACAAATTTATTAAAAGCAAAAGATAAAACAAGCGTTCTTGATATTGGAACAGGCTCCGGTGTTTTGGGAATAACGGCATTAATGATGGGAATTAAAGATGCTGTTGGTGTTGATATTGATCCATGTTCCATAAAAGAAGCCAAGGATAATGCAAAAATTAACAAACTTGAAGATAAATTTGTAATTAAAAATATGTCCTTAGAGGATTTAAATACTAAGTTTACATTGATAACTGCAAATTTAAGATATCCGACATTAATGAATATATATCAAAAGGTCGTAGAAATAACTGAAAAAAAGGGGGCGGTTATTCTTTCCGGGATAAAACAGGATGAGGTTTCAGCCCTAATTGATTTGTACACTGGAAAATACTTTGAATGTAAATGGCAAAAATGCGAGAAAGACTGGGCGGGTCTTGTATTTTTAAAATGTCAGAAAACGGACTTGATAATATAGAATTTCCTTACCACTCAGATAAGGAACGGGGACGAAATAACTTCCCCAACTATGCATCACAGCTTCAGGCCACCTTTGCCCGATCTCAAATCACAAAAATATCAAAATAGCCCGCTATTCCATCAACTTTTGTGATTTGAGATCGAACAAATTTGACCCAAATCTATACGCCTACTTGGGAAAGTTATTTCGTCCCCGTTCCTAAGCAGTGAAAGAAATGATTTGCCGGCAACTCTAACCGGTCCATTGGTATGCCTACGCTTTTCGCAAACCTTGCTGCATCAAGATCTCGGCACATTTCTTCGCAAAAAATCGCTCAACTTAGTTATAATCCTCTTGATCTTATGTTGCTTATAATGTAAATGTTGACCAACTGGACAACATGTTAAATATAGACAACGATGAAAATTGAATCCGAAATAATTGAACAACTCAGAAAACGCATAAAAGATTTGATTCCTGTCAGGGGCCTAAATCTTTATATAGAGAAAATGCCTTTTTCTAATGAACCGGGGGATCCTGATTTTATAGCGCAGGTTTGTTTTAAAAACCAAAAGTTTAAATTAGCCGGCGAAGTGATATTGCAGAAAAATTTGCCGATTTTTAGGGATAAAATATTACAGTTGAAGTCCTATGTTGAGCAAAATCATGGTTTCGAACCAGTTATTATAGCGCGATATTTAAGCCAGGACAGAAGAACAGAATTAAAAAAGGCAGGTATAAATTTTTTAGACCTTTCTGGAAATGTTTTTTTAGAGCATGGGAGTTTATATATCGAACGTGTGGGTTTTCCGAATAGTTTTCCTGAAATAAGGAAAAGTAGAAGCCCTTTCTCCGATAAAGCTTCGCTTATTCTTCGGGCTATACTATCTGATAAAGAAAAACTGTGGGGTGTTCGGGAACTTGCCCAATCAGTAAAACTCGATCCTGGTTTTGTATCAAGAATGGCACGTGAACTAGAAAGCAGGAATTATGCTCTGCGGCTGAATTCGAAAATAAGAGTAAAAGATCCAAAATATATTTTGGAAGACTGGACTCGTGAATATAATTACAAAAAAAATCAAGAAGCTAAATATTTCTGTATGGCAAAAGACCCGAACGAGATAATAAAAAAAATACGCAGCCTGAATGTTCCAAACAAAATTAATCACGCATTTAGTCTTCATGCCGGTGCTAATATCATTTCACCATATGCTGTGTTTAATGAGATTCATGTTTATATACAAGACTTGGAGAGTATCGAGTTTTTCAAGGAAAAGTTGAAACTAAGCAAAGTCCAGCAAGGAGAAAATGTTATTTTCTTAATTCCTTATTACAAGCATTCAGTTTTTTATAAAAAGCAAAAAGTAAAAGAATCTTGGGTTGTTTCAGACATTCAACTTTATCTTGACCTTTATAACTATCCTATTCGTGGTTTAGAACAGGCTGAACACATATATGAAAAACGCCTGAAACAGCTCTTTGAAAGGTGAAGCTTTTATGTCAGAAAATTTTAAAACCGGCTTTCTGAAGGTCTTATGTAGCATTAGAGATTATTTGCCGGAAAAAATAAAGAATCTTTAGCCTAATCCTCAGGCGGAAAGGTTGACATATGACCTCATTTAGGGAAGAACGGTGTCAGTCTTCAAAAACGAGCACATTTCCCGTTCATCCGAGGCAGACTGCGTATTTTTTCCCTTGACGGCTCCTTATAATATGTATTATGAATGTTTGTAATAATGTCCTTACGGAGGTGTATTATGGATATGGTTCGGTTAAACATCACCCTTCCGGCAGATCTGTCTCACCAGTTAAACGAATTAGTGGGCCCCAGAAAAAAGAGTAGTTTCATTAGTGAAACCTTGAGACAACGGATTGAAAAAATTCAAAATGAGCAAATGCAGAGGCTCATGGAAAAAGGCTATAAGGCCAGGAAAGCAGAGAGCCTTGCCATAACAAAGGAATTTGAGCCCGGTGATCTGGAGGGATGGGATGAATATTAAGAGGGGGCAAATATATCTTGTCGCTCTGGATCCTGTTGTGGGAAAAGAGATTTCAAAGACCCGCCCGGTCGTTATTGTATCCAATAACAAAAACAACGAATTTTCTGCAACGGTAACCATCTTGCCCGTTACTTCTAAGAATCTCCAAAATATCTATCCTTTTGAGGTACTTTTACCCAAAGGAACCGGAAAACTTCCAAAGGCCTCAAAGGTTAAGACAGACCAAATCCGCACTCTCGACAAAAGCAGGATCGTGAAATTAATCGGGACAATAGGAAAGAAAGAGATGAGCAAGATCGAAAAAGCCACAAAAATTCATCTGGCGCTACTTTAGCGAACCCTAAGGACACGAACAGAAATAACTTCCTCATTAGAAATTACCATCATAGCATTCTCAAAATAAAATACCCAATAGGAAAATTATGCAACTGTCAGATCAACAAAGAGATGCTGTAGAATATATCGGGACTCCTGCTCTGGTTGTAGCCGGCGCCGGCTCAGGGAAAACACGTACGTTGACTGCTAAAATTGTTCATCTTATGTCAAACGGCTATGAGCCTGAGCGCATTCTTGCAATTACATTTACTAATAAGGCTGCCGGTGAGATGAAAAGCCGTCTTGTTCGTATGACAAAAATCCCGTCAAACCGTTTCCCCTGGGTTAGAACATTTCACTCAGCATGTTTTAAAATCTTGAAAAAACATTGCTCCCTGCTTGGATATAACACTCCTCTACAGATCTACGCAGGATACCAGCAGCAAAAGATACTCAAGGATATTATTGTCGGGAAGTTGAATTTTGACAAAAAGTATGTCCAACCTGTTCTATCTCAGCTTTCCAGAGCAAAAAACTCCGGCAATCCTTTTGATTATCTTGACAATAAGCTTTACGCTTTCCGTATCAGATTGCTTGATGTTTTTAATCTTTACGAAAAGGAACTGAAATCAAATAATGCGGTTGATTTTGATAATATTTTGCTTTTGACGCAATTTGCTTCGGGATCACAAAAATGTGCGCAAGCAGTACAGAAAAATTTTCCAGTTTATTCTTGTGGATGAATATCAGGACAGCAATAATCTTCAGGAGGATCTTACAGGGCTGTTGCTTCGAAACGGCAACCTCTTTTGTGTAGGTGATGACTGGCAGGCTATTTATTCATTCAGAGGAAGCAATATGAATCATTTCCTGTCGTTTCCTGAAAAGTACAAAGAGGCACGGGTTTTCAGGCTGGAACAGAACTATCGTTCTGCGGATGAGATTGTTCGGACGGCAAATGATCTGATCGGGCATAACGACTGCAAAATGGAAAAAAAGTGCTTTTCCGACAAGCACGGGGGACTGGTTGAGCTTTATGATTTTTTCAATGAAAAAGAAGAGGCTGATTGGGTTGCGGGAAAGATTAAATCGCTTCGCGAAATGGGTCTTGCCTATAGTAAAATGGCTGTTTTATATCGGACTAAATTTTGCTCTCTTTCCTTTGAGAAGGCATTCAGATCTTTTGGAATTCCCTACCAAATGTTAGGTGGAAAGGGATTTTTTGAACGTAAAGAGATTATGGATATAAACTGTTATCTTGCTGCAGCGGTTTTTGAAAAAGATGATGCATCCTTTGAGCGGATTGTAAATATTCCCAAACGTGGGATCGGCCCGGCCGCTATCAATAAGATCGCTCAGATAAAAACAGAGGAAATGAGCCTTCAGGATGCAGCGCGCAATGCTCTTAGAGAAAAGCTTATGGCTCCCCAAATATATAATTCTCTCAGTGAGGTAATCAGGTTGCTTGATGATATTAAGGACATGAAACCTGATGCTGCAATCAACGCGATATTGTCAAAAGTTAACTATATGGATTATATTAAGCATTATTCCAAAGCCAATTCCATGGATTATACCTCAAGAGAGGAGAATATTGACCAGCTTATTTATTCAGCTTCACTGAAAGATACAATTGTAGAATATCTTGAAGAAGCCGCTCTAATTAAGGAGGACAAAGAAGATGAAGAAGAAGATAAAAAAAGCGGAGTAATTATGTCAACTATACATGCTTCCAAGGGGCTGGAATACAGGGTGGTTTTTGTGGTTGCATGTGAAGAACAGCTTTTCCCTCACTGGAAAGCCATGGACACAGAAATGGGTCTTTACGAGGAGCGCCGCCTTATGTACGTAGCGATGACAAGAGCGGAGCACTATTTGTTTTTAAGTCATGCCAGCTACCGAAAGGGACAATCAAACCTCCGAAGCAGATTTCTTGACGAGATTGAAGAATCATTAATTGTATGAGTTAGGGCTCGGTCAAAAATTACTTGGTAGAATTTGCGCCCAAATTTGCCGTAGATTTAATCAATCTGATTGAACAAAACCGCAGGAATAGCGAGCTATTTCGAGGACTTTTGCGAATGAAGATCGGTTAAAGATATGGTGAAGTTGGGAGAGATAAAATAGAAATTGGAAATTGGGAAGAACAGTGCAAAAGCATGAAGGCCAAATTTCCAATTTCCAATTTCAATGTTCCGTGAACGGTTACGTATTATTAAAAAAGGTCTTTTAATGGCAGAATTTTCATATCAGGATATGTTTCCTGTTGGAGATGATTATACAGAATATCGCCTGTTAACTCAGGAGCATGTTGTCACAAAATCCTTTGAAGGATTGGATATAGTAAAAATTGACCCAGAGGGGCTTACTCTTCTTGCCGAGCAGGCGTTTAGAGATATATCCTTTCTGCTGAGGCCGTCACAGCTTAAATTACTGGCAAATATTGTTGATGACCCTGAGAGTTCTGATAATGACAGATATGTTGCGGTTGAAATGCTGAAAAATGCGGTTATCTCTGCCGAAGGCGTATTCCCCATGTGCCAGGACACAGGAACAGCTATTATAACAGGTAAAAAGGGGCAGCAGGTCTGGACAAACTTTTCCGATGAAGAGTCTTTGTCAAGGGGTGTTTTTAATGCTTATACAAAAAACAATCTTCGTTATTCACAATTAGCTCCCTTAACAATGTATGATGAAAAAAATACAGGTTGCAATCTTCCCGCCCAGATTGAACTGTATGCAACACAGGGAGATGAATATGATTTTCTTTTTATTGCAAAAGGAGGAGGCTCCGCCAATAAGACTTATCTTTACCAGGAAACAAAAGCTGTTTTGAAACAGGGTGAGCTTATAACCTTTATGAAAAGCAAAATAAAGTCGGTGGGCACTTCAGCATGTCCGCCTTATCATCTTGTTTTTGTAGTGGGGGGAACTTCTGCTGAAGCGAACCTGAAGACAGTGAAACTTGCTTCAGCAGGATATCTTGACAGTCTTCCTTGCACAGGGAACGAATTTGGGCGGGCATTCAGAGATCATGAACTTGAAGCTGAGTTGCTTGGCATATCACGAAAACTTGGAATAGGCGCACAATTCGGAGGTAAATATTTTTGTCATGACATAAGGGTGATACGCCTTCCGCGTCACGGAGCATCCTGCCCGATTGGTCTCGGCGTTAGCTGCAGCGCTGACAGAAACATTAAGGCGAAAATTACAAAAGGAGGAATTTTTCTGGAAAGACTTGAGACTGATCCGGAAAGATATTTGCCGAAGCCCACCTGCACAGACCATAATGCGGTTAATATTGATTTGAATAAATCAATGGATGAGATATGCGGCATTTTAAACGGATATCCTGTTTCAACGCGTCTTTTGCTTACAGGTAAGCTTGTTGTTGCAAGGGATATAGCCCATGCAAAAATCAAGGAACAAATTGAAACAGGTCAGGGCCTTCCTGAATATTTCAAGAAACATATTATTTATTATGCAGGTCCGGCAAAGACTCCTGAAAGCTATCCTTCCGGTTCCTTTGGGCCTACTACATCGGGGCGTATGGATTCCTATGTGCCGCTTTTTCAGGAGCATGGGGGTTCTTTGATTATGCTGGCAAAAGGAAACCGTTCCGGAATTGTGACAGAATCCTGTAAAAAACACGGAGGATTTTACCTTGGCTGTATTGGTGGAACTGCAGCCAGACTGGGCAAAGAGTGTATAACTGATATTGAAACCATTGAATATCCTGAGCTTGGCATGGAGGCTGTTTTTTTGATTACCGTCAGGGATTTTCCTGCGTTTATAATAATAGATGATAAGGGCAATGATTTTTATGAAAACCTTCTGAATTAAAAATTTTCAATGTCTTTTCTTAGTTTATGAGTAAAATCATAAACTTTGAATCTGAAGCAACTAAAATATCGAACATATTGCCTTGCATAAAGTATGATACTGGTAAACATGAGAAGTACCTGAAAAGCTATCACTGAAAGATCTTATTCTAAGCAAAATCATGGAAACTGAGCGCAAACATTTAAGGAAACATCGATAAAACAAGATTTTCATGTGTTGAGGGAGCGATCGCTGGACGAATTGCTTCACCACCAGCCCCACTGCTCCGTATCCTATTCAAGCAGCCATGCGATTTGTCGGCTTTAATGCACATCAAATAAAATATGGTGTTTGCAACCGTAGTGTCACCACCGGTCAAGAAACCAGCCAAAATCATCGTTTAAAAACCAGCCAAAGCGATCAAAGGGCGCACTTATGCGTCTTGTGTTGTTTAACAAAACACACTAATCCCTTTCGAGATTTCAAGACAAAAAATTTGTGGGGCACCGATCATCAAATAGTCAAACTGATAATCAACCTCCCAAATCTTTGAAACGGGGACAAAATAATTTCCACAACTATGCGCTTGCTTGTGAAAGTTATTTTGTCCTCCGTTCCTTATCTTAAAAACTCTATTTCAGGGTATAGAAATAATTGCTTTATCTTTTTTGTCGTTCTACTTTGTCCTCTTTCGATAACTTTTTCCCTCCATGACTATGATTTCCGAGTTGTAAACGAGTCGGTCGGCAATCGCTGTGGCCACAGTGGTACTGTCAAAAATCTTTCCCCATTCAGTAAAGGTCAGGTTTGTCGTTATAATAGTCGACTTCCTCTCATGCCTTGTGCTGATAACCTGGAAAAATAGATTTGATCCCTGCGTGCCCAGCGGGAGATACCCGATTTCGTCACAAACCAGGATGTCCGGTGATTGATAGAATTGGAGCTTTTTCAACAGAGAATGGTCTGCCTCTGCAGAAATCAGGTGATTGATCATATCCATTGCGGTTGTAAAGAGTGTTTTGATGCCAGCCTGCGTTGCGGCATACGCAATGCACTTGGCCAGAAAGCTCTTGCCGACTCCGGGATTACCAATCAGTATGATGTCCTTTTTTAAGTTTAATAAACTCCAGGGACATAAGGTTTAGAATCAGGGTTTTTTGTTTTTTTTCTTGAAACATGAAAATTAAAATCGAACTGGTTTATCGTGAGTTTTTCAATGAGTTTCGATTCTTTGAAGCGTAAGGCGATTCTTCGTATCCTTCTTGCTTCCAATTCTAGATCAAGAAGATGTTCCATTCCTGATAGAGAATGTTTTCAATATAATCCGCCCCATATGCTTTGTATTGAAGAGCTCTTTTGATTGCATGGATAAGGGAGAAAGCGCCATATTCATCTTTCAAGGATAAAAGCCTGGCGACATTTTTTTTAATGGGTTGCCCTGCATCGGCAATGGCTTTTAGATAGTCCTCTGCCTCGGACCCTAAAGATATGAACGACAGAATATCTCTATCTTGCCACAGCTTTCTGTGCATTTTTTTGACCTGTTCCTTGTGGGAAGGCAGTTCGATTCGTTTTTTTCGATCCCAGCAACGGCTATGCGCAGCTATCGTTTTTTCCTGATCGTAGATTGTAATGGTTGTTCGGTTTGCTTTGAGTGTAACCGGTTTGCCGATAGCGCGGGGAGGAACAGTATAGCTGTTAGCGTCGAATTTGACAGCAAAATCCTTGTAAACCTTAAGCGAACATACTTGTCTGCAATCAGGCAGCAGTTCCGGCAATGGTTTTAAGTTGACCTTGGTAAAGCGGTCTATGGGCACCTCCCCTGTTGTTTGATGAACACGAACGTTTGCTATGTTATCACGCCAATGATTTGCCTGGTTCTGCACATCGCCCTGATCCGTAAACGTTCTCAATGGCCAGAAATTCTGTCGTATATAGCCGATAGTTCTTTCTATCTTGCCTTTTTCATAAGGCGCTCTGACATTACATGCAAAAGGAACGATTTTGAAAACCCTCAGAAAGTTATGAAAGGCGTCATTAAAACGGATAAACCTGCCGACCCGTTCAGTCACGGCGGTAAGCATATTATCCACGACAATTTCGTCAGGGGTTCCTCCAAAAAACTCAAAGGAGTTAAGAAGCGCCTGATGTAAAGATTCCTGATTCTGACTGTGGGTAAATTCTACATAAAGCATACGGCTGTGACCTTCGACTACTGCCATGGCATAGAGTTTTCGTTTGGTGCTGCCATAAGTCAAACTTCCAAACTGCCCCCAGTCGATTTGCATCTGTTTGCCAGGAGGGGATTCAAATCGGATAAAAGCTTCCCTGTTATTAATTTTTCCTCGTTTTTTTCGGAGGTAATCACGAACAATGGATATTTCCCCGTCAAAGCCGTTTTCGCAAAGACGCTGGAGAACAACCGGAGCTTTTACATCAGGATCGGATTCGAGAAACTGATTGATAAGATCACGATAAGGATCAAGTTTAGAGGTTCTGAGTTTTGGCAAAACAACACGTTCGGGATGTTCTAGATATTTTCTGACAGTGTCTCTATCCAATCCGAGTTCGTGTGCAATTTTTCTTTTCGAGTAACCGAGGTTGTTGAGTCTGTGAATTTCAAATACGGTTTGGCGATCAATCATGACTTCCTCCAAAGGACCGGGCAACAAGTTGACTTACAGTAGCCGGATCATATTTTCCCATATCCTTCCGGCTCGTAAGTGGTTTACATGAATCAGGGGAAGGTTTTTCCGGCAGCGACAATACCTGGAAAAGATAACCATCAAAGGCAATCAGGTCTTTTTTGATCAAAGCGTCTCTAACCAGAATATATTCATCTACTGAGATACGTAGAAGTATACAGATCTTATCGTAACTGTAATAGGACAAGCCATTACGATCTGCCACCAATATCAAAAATACATAGAGCAGCAGTTCGTTGTGGGTAAGAGTTGCGAAAAAACCGTTGCGCAGGAAACGATGTTCGATGAAGGCAAAACTGCCTTCGATCTTGCGTGCTCTTTGAGTATTGATCGGATGTTTTTTAATCATGTTTCATCTCCTTTGGATTTCATGTAATTTGGTGTGCCGAATTGGCTTTGCCATAACCGCGACGAGGAAATTCATCCACGATTTTGCCGCAAGCTCCGCAGAAATGGCAGCAACCAGCCTTGTCAAACCATGCTCTGGCATTGCGAATGACAATTCGCAGATACAATAATATTGACATACACCATGTCGGCAGCACTGTTGAAGATGCATCATCCATGTTTTTTTGATTTTTTTTGCTTAAACCATGTCGACGACGGTTTTCAGCTTCACGGTGGGCTTTTTTCCTTCGGCAGTCCGGCGATATCGCCTTTGGGCTTCACGGTGATTTTTTTGTGTTCCTGCGACACGGCATTCATCACAACAATATGCCTGTCCCCTCCAGCAACACCGACAAACAGAGAAAACAATGCCACAGCAACGACACCGAATTTGGATTAGATACAAAAAGACGTGCCTTCCGCCTTGCAAACAACCGGAAGACATAGTAAAAGGAGATCAGTCTTTTGGGCTTCCGGGTATTTGCGAAGCTCTTATCGAAAGCCCGAAGGTACCACTTCGGGCTTTCACTTCTTTTCTGGTAACGGTCACAAATCTCATCTGCAGAACAAACAAAATCTGATATTATGATACATTCCGGAAGGGATGGTTTCATAGAAATTTTATTCTCAGCCTGATTTCGACATATTTTTTCTTTGATCAAGATAATCAAGAACAATTTTACGTGCCAAAACCGCTGAAGTCGGTTCTTTGTATTTAATTCTTTTACCTGTGGCGTGATTAGGCTGAGAGGTTACCCGGAAACAACCGTTCTCTATTGCGGCCTTTTCGAGTCTGGCAAATTCTTCCAGAGTCAGGCTGATATTCACTCTTCTTCGCTTGAGTTCGTATCTCGCCTTTGATTTCAAGATTCGCCGACCGGATATAGTATAATTGTATGGGTTCATTTTTTACCTCCACATAAATGTCCTAAATATGTTCGGAACCGAAAAGAATAGCTCAAACCTTTCAAGCTGTGCGGGTAGGTCACAAATGATAGGACATAGGTTACCCAAGTCCTTCCGAATGTTCTAATTCTCATCGACAGATTCCTGTAGGGGCGGGTTTATTACGCCTAAAGCGAATTTGGAAGGCGGC
>Ga0255373_1046_pt1 | contig 27602 bp, 22 predicted proteins | sample ANMaggSeSYBR01E5_FD_182093 | JGI IMG/M metagenome (GOLD analysis project Ga0255373, IMG submission 182093) | Sediment cell enrichment communities from methane seep in Santa Monica Basin, California, United Staets - ANME aggregate JGI... | ecosystem: Environmental > Aquatic > Marine > Cold seeps >... | reverse complement strand
TGAAACTGACGTCTATGACGAATGTGCAAAAAAACATTCTGGATATGTTCAATTGCAAATATTTGGGAATGAAGAATCACTTGAAATCGATTGGGGTTAAGAAGATGTAGAACAGATTTGAAAATTGATGTGGTCCACTGATATGGTTTTTAATTCATTGTGACGAAGATGGGATATTAAACTCACTTTAAGATTATCAGTTCTATCTCAAAATCAAAAAAATAGAAAAATCCAATATAATTGTAAATTCATGAGTGTTTTCCAATACCTTCCGATTCATCAAGAGGTTATTGACGTTCAGATCAAATTTCTCCAAAGAAAATTATATTAGGTATACAATGCATGCATACCATACATGACCAAAATAAGCATCTCATCAAGAATCCCTTGAGAAATCAGCATCAATAAGAAAACTGCTATCTGAAGGAAATTAACCTTCTTAGAGGCTGCACAAATGTCAGGGATCTCAGTATGGGACCTTGCTGATATTGTCCGGGAAAAAGGTGTGGTCTATGAGGCTCAAGGGCATAGATACTATAAACGGATCGTCACTGGTAACTGTGTTGGCTGCATGGGTAGCCGCTTTACGGCTTGCTTGGAAACAAAGACTCCTGTTTGGGTCAAAAGCCATTTGATAAGGAGGAAAAAAATCATGACCAACGGAAAATGCATAGCCGTCTCAGACGTGCACCTAGGAATAGAATACAGCAACAGGAGCAAGTTTATAGATTTCATAGATAATCTGGGGGATGACGTCGATCACCTTGTTCTCCTTGGAGATATACTTGAGTTCTGGAGGAGAGATCCTGTCGGAGTACTGCTCGAGAATACCGATATCATTCAGAAACTTATGAGCCTGGAGCCAGAGATAAAGGTTTCTTATGTAGTCGGGAATCATGATTTTCACCTGATACGGTTTCCCCAATCTTACTTTGGCGCAAGGTTCGATCTCAAACGCAACCTGAGCCTCGAATATGGCGGGACCAAGTATCGCTTTATACATGGACACCAGCTTGAAAACAAGCGATTTGGCACGATTGAGACATACGAGACGTTTGCAGATTCACTTTGTATGGCTGGAGACGATGTTGGGAAAGCCGCTGACATGATCTGGGAAAAGATTGGGGAAGGAGGAGGAGGAGGAGGAGGAGGTATCCTGGATATGATCAGAAATTTTATTATTAGTATGTATTCGTCATATCCCCCTCCCAAAGACTCGTTGCCATGGATTAGAGAAAGAATAGCTGAAATTATGTTGGAACCAGAAGAATTGATGATAAAAAAATATGAGGAATTTGCTATCGAACTGGTCAATGAAAAATATAAAGGCGAGTTCTTGATATATGGTCATTCACACGAGCCGTGTGTGAAGATGGAGATAAATCTTGCGAACACTGGTTCATGGGTGAAGGGCTCTTCCGACTATCTGGAGATCGATGAGCACGGAGTGGTGCTCAAGAGCTATTGATAGTGCAGGTTCCTATGCAAAAACAACTGATAGTACTCCCATCAGCTTGCCGGCAAACATTAGATTAAAAGATAAATACAGCACAATCCCAGGCACCCGAATCGATGCCCGTATAGCGCGGAGCGCCGTCCAGGCTCAGTAACGTTCAAATCAATATTTTCCAAAGAAAACTATATCAGTATACAATGCATGCATACCATACATGACTGAAATAAGCATCTCAGCAAGAATCCCTGAAGACATTTTTCAAGAACTTGAAACCTTTATGAAAGAAGAGTCCCTTGAAAAATCAGCATCAATAAGAAAACTGCTCTCAGAAGGATTGCACCATTGGAAGAAAGAACGTGCACTCAAGCTGCTCGAAGATGGTAAAGTAACTTTTTTAAATGCTGCACAGATGTCAGGAATCTCAGTATGGGACCTTGCTGATTTTGTTCGTGAAAAAGGTGTGGTCTGGATCAAATCTGAAAAATACCTCTCTGATGACATCCAAAAGGCGTTAGAATGAAACCACTCATTTTTGATGCCACACCCTTGATCTATCTCGGGAAAATAAACGTAATTGAAAAAATAACGCATTTTACAGAAGAGAAGTACACCCCGGAATCAGTCTATCAAGAGTTAGTGGTAGAGGGAAAAAAGAGCGGCAATCCAGAGGCTTTTCTAATAGAAAACCTGCTCGATACCGGAATACTCAAAATTAAGACGCCTGCTGATGATCGATACGTAGCTCACCTCAAAGAAAATCCCAGAATCCATAGAGGTGATGCTGAAGTGCTTGCCCTGGCCTTAGAGTTAGATGGTATTACCCTTTTGGATGATGAAGAAGCCAGGGGAATAGCAGAGATGGAAGGAATTGAGCATCATGGAACGATTTATCTACTTCTCAGAATGATGAAAATAGGGTTGCTGACAAAAGAAGAGACAATAGACGGCCTGGATGAAATGTTGCGCAGGGGCTGGCGGTGTTCAACAGAATTATATGCAGGGATATTGAAAGCAGTTAAATAATTGGCAATAACACGAAACTGAGTGCAGTTGCCCGGATTAGCTTGAGTTACAGGTCCAAAAGGATCTGTTCTGCACTCATATAGTTCACATCCTTCCACTTACACAACACCTCAAAAAGTATGAAATAAACGGGTATTATTTACAGATGCTATATTGAGCCATAGATTCACTGGTTCCTGCAGAACATTTCAATACCTTTGGCCGTATTGCTTAGAAGCTTTTGTGCCAGTTCCTGTGAAGGCCATGAGCCCAGTCCGCAATCAGGCCCGGTATACCTTATAGAATCACCGAACATCCCATAAGCATTGGTAAGTCTACCGGCAATAACCTCTGGGGTTTCCATATCGGTAACCACTTCCATGAGCTTGTCAGTTTCTTTCCATACATTGGTATCATACTTCTCATTAAGCACAGCAGTAAGGCCGAAAATATCGGTCCTGGCTATGCCTACCCTGAGGAATGTATCAGATACCTGTAAGTCAGCACGGTCAATGAGCTCCAGGTACGAAGGGCTGGCAGCGGATTCTACCCCTATTACATTAATGGAAGGGACCTGGCAGACCAGCTTGTAATTAAGTGGGGAATGCAGGTGTATCTCGGTGTCGATACCGTGTTGGTGTGCACTTTCCCCGGCCGCGGTCAGGGCCTTTATGATATCCTCATCGTCAAGCATGATCTGGGGGTTAATGCCGATGCTTGGCTCGTCAATGGAAACAGTAGCCACGTTTAGGTCGCCCGAATGCCCGATGGAATTCTTAACGAACCTGTCAATACTTTTAGCAAATATCAACAGCACATCGCCATAGGATGTTCCTCCGAACTCCTTTAAATAAAGCTCAACAGGACCGGTAACACATACACGGATGTCAAGGGGTTTACCGTGCTCCTTTTTGTACTTTGCACCCAGGCCCAAAAGAGCTTCAAGTTCCAGTATCTTTGCCTCTGGTTCTTTTACCAGCAGGGGTGTTTCTGTCAGTTCAGGGTCATTGATTATTCTTAAGTATTGTCGGTTCATGTCCTGGAACTGGGGATAGGTCGGTACTTCCACACCAGCCGCTATCTTTTGCTCCATTGTGTCTGAGATTATCCCAAACAGGTGCTCATCTTCGGCCCTGGATGTGACCACCTGTTCTATCCAGTCCCTTGAGATGCCCTCCGGAAGCGGATAACTTCCTATATCGTCAAAGATTATTTCCGGGTCCATGGTTGATACTAATGGTTGAACTAAGCAATAATATCTTTTACCCTAAGAATCAATCATACTTGAATTAAATCAAGTTAAATTGATTTCAACTAAAATTTGCTTTTTAAACATCTATATATATTCTGCAATATGTATGTCAAAAATGAAACTAAACAGTCTTCAATTATCATTAACAGGACAAGGATAAATAAATCAGTGAAATATAATTATGGATGTTTAAATTATGGATGGTTATTATATATTTCTTATTCTGCTGGCGGTCTACTTATCAGGACTTGTCGGCATTGGGTTGTACTTTAATAAAAAACAAAAATCAGTAACGGATTTCTGGCTTGCCGGAAGAGAGATAGGCCCAAAAGCCATCGGTTTCTCAGCAGCGGCTTCCTGGCTCACTGCCGGTGGGATTTTAGCAGTTATTGGATTCTACATGCTCAGCGGCATGGGCTCGATATGGGGTTTTGTCGCACCGAACATCCTGGCACTGCTTATTATAGCGATGCTTGTGGGCAGGATAAAGCACCTGCCAGCTATTACCCAGCCCGAACTGATGGAACAAAGATACAGCAGCGCGATCAGGGCACCTCTGGCATTTATTATAGCTATTGTAATGATACTCTTTGCAGTGGCAGACATCAAGGGGCTTGCCCTTGTACTCCAGGTGTTCTACGGGCTTGACCCGCTGTACGCTGCGCTGATCGTTGCAGTGGCAGTATCCATATATGTGACCCTTGGCGGGCTTTCGGCAGTTGTCTGGACCGATGTTGTACAGTTCTCGTTCCTTGCATTGTTCACCATTGCCATGGCCTTTTTCGCAGTGGGTGCCGCAACTTCGGGTGCTGTTGACGGCGCATCTCTTAGTGTTACAGAACTGTTCGGTAATGTTGATTCCACATGGTGGAACCCCTTATCCATAGGGATTCCAATGGTGCTCATCTTTATAGTCGCTATCATCCCGGGCTGGATGACAGAACAGGACCCGTGGCAGAGGGTCTGGGCAGCCAGGGATAAAAGATCGGCCCAAATAGGAATGGTGATGGCTTCAATGCTGATATTTGTGGTGTTTGCTGCATGTGCGGTGATCGCCATCGGGCTGAATGCTGTCTATCCGGAGATCGCAGAGATGGGATTTCCGGCAGGAATGGCACTGGCCGAACCGGCATTACTTGATTTTATTAATAGTAATTTCTCACCCCTCATGATTGCCTTAAGCGCCATAGGTCTTGCGGCAGCGGCAATGTCATGTGCAGATACCTTTGCCACATCAGGGGCTTCATGTCTTTCCCGCGATCTGTACCAGAGGTTTGTTAAGCCTGATGCTACTATGAAAGAGATGCTGATCGTAAACCGCATAAGTGTGCTATTGATCGTGATATCGGCGACCATTGCATCATTTTTCATTAATAGTATTATTGATGCGATCCACATTGCCACTTTCATTGCAAGTGCGTCATACTTCTTCCCGCTTATGGGCGGGCTGTTCTGGAAGCGGGCCACAAAGGAAGGGGCACTGGCAGGAATGGTGGTGGGTGCTGTGGCACAGACTGCACTTGTGGTTATTGACCTGGCAAATACACCATTCATGGCACCGCCGTATCTTGCGACCATACACCCGGCACTGATGGGACATGGCGTGATCGTGGGGCTGTCACTGGGTGCGGTGACATTCTTTGGTGTGTCCCTGCTGACTGCCCCCTCAAGTGTTGTGAACCTGGCCCCGTTCTTCAAGGATGAGGCAGAGAAACTGGAACTGCACGGGGTGGAGAAGATTGATGAATCTGACCCCGAATATAAGGAATTCCTTGGCAGGATCGATGAGAAGGTTACGGGTGAGCGCACACACCTGCACCTGAACATTACAGCTTCTAAAGCCCTGGACTGGAATAAAACGGTTGAGAAACTTAAGGAAAGCTACCCGGCATGGGTTACTCCTGCTGGTCCGGACTCTGTATACAGGCTGACCCACCCGGATATGTTATCCTGTGTGTCTATGACCAGGGGAAGCGGTGACAATGAGATATGGATAGCTGCAGAGCCCAGGGTGGAGTCTGCTAAGGCCCTGAAAAGGGAGCTTTTTACTGCTTATGGCGAGGTTTCCAGTGTGCTTGAGCAGATTGGTGTGGGGCTGGCGTCTACCGCGCCTGAGAGTTTGAAGTAGCGCAAGCAGGTTATAGTATCCGGAGTGCGGGGAAGTGGGGCCTTTCCCGTGCTTTTATTTCATCTTGAGTCGTTTTTTCTTTCATCTTAAGCCCCGGTCAGTTCGTGTTTGAATTCGAGTTGCGCCCAGAGGTTGTAGTTTATTGGTTTGGGGTGGGAGGCAGGTTTTAAGGTTGCAGTATACTGAAATGGATTTCCTGACAATTCCATCATTTTGAATTTTTTTCAACTACTCATTTCTATCATCTTTGTCCTTTTAATATTTTTGATACCGCCTATTATAATCGGACGCGCCCATTTATGTTGGTCATTTATGGACATTTATCAGTCAATACTTTTCAAATTTGTCACTTTAATTTTGTTATTTTTGGCTTTTACGCTACATAATTGTGATTCTTGCACATTAATTACTCGCGCACAATTAAAATGTGCGCGCACATTTACCGCACATTTAATATTTCTCATAATATGCTCCACGCCCCTTCCCCTTCAGTTCAATGAAGTTTTCACGTGTTAGTTTCTGAATCAACCTTACAGCTTGATACCTACTAACACCACAAACTCCCCTCACTTCTTCATTTGTGATTTGCCCATTAGTTTCAATGTAATTTTTCAGTAATTGAAGTTTCTGTTCTTCAGACAACCCCTTTATCCGTGTATATTTTTCCTTTTCTCCTATAGAATACAGGGTTTCATGGGTTAACTGGTAATATGTCCCTCTACCAGTTCCAAATCGTTCAAGGAAAACGCCTTCCATTAAACTTAGTGTTTCAGAGGCTTTGTTCTGTGACCTTTGAAGAATTGCAGAAGCTTCTTTTGCTGAGATATCGTCATTTCGTCTTAAATAATGTAATATAATTAGTTCTTCAAGTCTCCAACCATGCCCTTCCCTGGCCTTTTTCCCTATAAATTTTGCCATTGCCTCATCAAAGGTACCGTTTTTGAGTATTACTTCCACCGCTCCATCGATTTCAGGAAACTCCGGCGGCAGTTTCCCATAGGATAGGAGCCTGCGATACATCCTGTCCACGCCGAGCCCTCCACGATTCACTGCACCGATGTGCTGGAATATCTCTGCTAATAGCGGATTGCGTCTCACTGGCGGGTGGGTGAGCACGTTATGAGGTGTTACACCGCCTATGAAGGAACCGGGGCTTGATATTTCAAGCCTTTCAGGGAACATCCGAACATAGATGGAGTCCGGGAGTGTGTAGTCCCTGTGGACTACGGCATTTAATATGGCTTCCCTTACAACATCTTCAGGAAAGCTTGGTATTGGAGTTTCTAAAAATGCGTCTTTTATGAGGTGAACTGAATTGAATGGTTCGATAAAGTCCCATATCTTTTCAATTGACCTTAAAAGCGGCATCTTCATATAGATGCTCTGAACAGGATCAACATCGCTTTCTCCAAACCTGAAATAAATAATCTCATTTTGGGGCAGATGTCTTTTCGATGCCTGCTCTTTCCCAACCAACATGAGCCCTGCTATGGTAAGGCGTTCGTCACCCTCGATTTCCTGGATTATTCCAAGCGATTTCAGGAGGTCTGTGTCATCCAGCCCAAGACTTTCCGAACCGGGGCTGTATTTTTCGATCCAGTTCCTAAGTCTGGATACTTCAAGCGGGTCTATTGAGTCGATCCCGACTTCAAGCATGTATCCTGCTGTGTAATCATATCCTTTTGCTACTTTCAGGTTTGTTTCGTCTTCAGGAAAGATGAGCCTGTTCTCTGTTCCTACTCTTTGGTACTTTTTGCCTGATGATGTTGAATGTATCCTGGAGCTTTTTGGTATTTTGACTGCCAGCACCATACCTTCTGGTTGCGGAATCTCTTCGATATCTGCAATGATGGGCGGTCTTGTGCCGTCAAATATCATCCGCTTCATTTCTTCGATGTTGTAATTGTGGCATCCTGTTATGGCTTCCAGGCCGGTGATGTTGTTTTCTATTCCGAGCAGGAGGGTGCCACCTTCTGAGTTGGCAAAGGCGACTGTGTATTCCCGGAGGAGGGATGAGAGTTTGTTTTTGTGGTTCTCGCGGGAGGAAGTTGTGGGGAAGCGTTTGAAGTCGAGGTGCTGGGTTTCGAGGGCGTGGGCTGAGGTGGTGGTTTTGATTTTGATTATGAGGTTGGAGATTTTACTTTCTTTCATGCTTCTCCTTCCACCACCCGCACCCACTGATGCGCCTTTATCTGCTGGATGCGCCCCTGAATCTCTTTATCATCCTTGAGGCTCTGGTACACCCTCTCGATAACCGCCATGTTCTTTTCCTCCAGCGCCTGCTTTTCTTTCATTTCCGCCCCGGTCAGTTCGTGTTTGAATTACAGTTGCGCCCAGGGGTTGTAGTCTATTGGTTCAAGGTGGGGGGCGGGTTTTCCATATAATTGTTGAGAGTATGGTAGACCTCTTCAATTGAGGCTAGATTTTTTTTCCAGTTTTATTAAGCACTTTTGCCTCAGTATCGATTCCCCTGCCTTGAAGCTTGTTAATCATGCCTCTTCTATCATTTTTATTTGCTTTAAAAATGAAATTGCGTCAGCAGCTTCTTTTTCATCAATATGCCATTCAAGTGCTTTTGCTTCTTCCAGAATGTCATCGGCTTCCATAAGTTTGTTTTCTTTTTTCAGAATATGGTGCATTTTCGCAGCGATTGAAAGGTTTTTATAATCATGTACCATTCCATACTTCTCCATCTCAGAAAGTATATTTTTTATATTTTCAGCAGCATCTAACTTGGTTTTTGTAATATCCTTTGCAATATTTTCTCCAGTACTCCCCAAAAAATATGTATATTTTCTTGGCTCGAATGTTACATTAAAATCAAATGCTGGAAGTTGCTCGATACTTTCCGAAACAATACCAGTAGCTTTCAAACTATCAAGGCAATCTGTAATTTCAGAACTATATGGCCCATAGTAGTAAGAACGAAAATCTATATCTAAATCTAACATTTCATTCAGGAAATACAATGTTTTTTGTAGCAGTGTTCTCCCAGCTATCATTTTCTTTTCGCTATACAACAATGTCAAAAGAACTAATTCAGAATTAGTTAATTTCAAGATAATACCTCCTTAATTTCTTCAAATAATTCTTGCTTCTTGTTTATTTTGAATTCATGACTGTTTTGATAAGTCGTAATTTCGTCAAGTGGTGCATAAATGTAAAGCACCTCTTTTTGAGGCTCAATAGATGGATTACTGAAAATCTTTGAAACTGAAGGGAATTGGTATCTACTTTTTGTTCCTAGATTTTTCACAATTATATTACTAATGTCTATTTTGCCATATAATCGATATGTTGGATTTGAAGTACTATGCCTGTCAATAATTACATATTCAGGTGGAATATTAAGAATATTTGCTATTTTTTCAGACATAGCAATTGCTTGTGTTTTTGATAAGCTCTGGAAAGATTCAAGCAGAATATCATCATCAAAGTTTTTATCATTAATTTCGATTTCAAATACTTCTTTGAATAGCTTACGATTTGCTATCCTTTCAAAATAGTCTTTTGCCCAGCCTTTACTTTCCGACAATATAATATTCTCAAGTGTCTCGTCATCGAAATTAATAAAATTTGATAAGAATTCGGGAGTATCTTTAATATCATATAGATTGACAATTTCTTCAATCCCTTCTTCAATAGCAAATTCAATACCCTTCACGAGCATAGCATCTGTAATTCTTCTTACTCGATGTTGATACACTTGAACATTCATATGGTATTTAGCAAGTAATAACTGCTCCACAGAATAAATGCCTTCTTGAGTTATACCAAGTTGTTTTTCTTCTCTGCTTATCTCTACCCCAATTAAACTTTCAATTACCTTTTCAAGGTCGAAAGTCCCATATTTTACTCCTGCAAAATATCCATCTCTTAAAAGATAATCAATTTTATCTACATCTAAAGGGCCTGATACAATATCATGCTCTATCGAACGCTTATCATCAACTTGGAGAAGTGAAGTGATTTTTTGAATTTCTTCCTTTGAAATAATGGTTTTAATTTCGTTGTTTTGTTGAATTAGAATTATACTTAATAATTCATGTGCATTATCTGCTTTGTATTTTTTTAAAAGATTTCGATCCACATATTTTTCTAATACATTTTCAGATACATGTGAAAAAGGACCATGTCCAATATCATGTAAAAGTCCAGCTAAACGAATTATTTTCTTGCATTCCTCATCTAAATTGAGAGATGATGCAACTTTACCTGACAGGTGCATCACGCCAAGAGAATGTTCAAATCTGGTATGATGTGCGGAAGGATAAACATAACTGGCAAGAGCTAATTGCTTTATTTTTCGCAATCTTTGAAATATACGGCTATTGATTATTTTTTCTTCATTTTTATCATATTCGATTAATCCGTATAATGGGTCTCTGACTTCCATTGTTTTCCTCCGTGTTTTGCTTTTATTCTAATTGATGGCATCAATCTACTTCCACCACCCGCACCCACTCATGCCCCCGTATCCTCTCAATCCACTCCCCCACATCAGAATCACTGTGAAGTGCATTATATACATCCATTATAGTCTGCATATTGGCACCATCAAGCGCCGCAAGTTCCTGCGCCTCGGGGGCGGTGAGGTTGGCTTCAAGCTGATTTTTGAAGGCGTGGGGTGGAGTCATGTTTGATTACCATTATAGAGTTTGTTTTTATCCTCTTCTCTTTTGATTAAATCTTGGTAGATTTCCGGTTGATCTAAAAATCTTTGATAATGATGAATTCTGCTTCTGAACAGCCTTTTTCTTGCTACCTGTACTTGCATATCTAAAAAGTGAAGCCCCAGGTATAGGATCAGAACCATTAGCAAAATGCGCCATTAACCTGTCTTGTAATTTACCTTCCCCAATGTAAATAATATTGCCTCTGCTGTCTGCAAGTTCATATGCACCATACACATTCGAAATTCTATGCACATTGATTTTTGTATATTTTGACCATCTTTTCTTAATTGGAATATTCCTCCCTCCCTATAATCAATTAATCTACGATTTTTCGATTTGGTTTTGGGACAGCCTGTATGGTTAATTTCTATTTGAATTGAAATATTCATATTGAACTTTTACATTATTCAAAACAAATTCCTTTTCATCTGGAGTTATATTGTATATATCAAATATCAAATCGTCAATTTCCTCCATGATATCAGTTATTATTGTGTTTTTTGTATAAGTTGGGAAGATATGTTGAAGTACTTCTTCAGTAGATTGCAATTTGTTTACTTCAGTTTCAATTTCATCAACTTTATTGTTTATCAATTCCATGAGTTTGGTATTTTTAACATTCATAATAGGAATTGGAATCATTTTAATATCAGAGGGAGATAGGGCTGCAGTTACATTCATGTGGTGAATATACCAGTTAATTAAAATTGAATTTAATATACCGACTAAAAATTTTGGCTTGTATTTATAGTCATAATTTTTTTCATCCAATAATATGTAATTCAAACCACTATTTTCAATAAAAACCATTTTATGATGTTTTATAGCGGTTTTGTCAATTAGTCCAGCATATAATCTTCTAGACTGCTCTCTTGCAGTTATTCTTTGCAAAACAATTCTTGGACATGTAGAATGTTTATCCCTACTCAAAAGTTTTTCATTTTCGTTGGGTCTACGATACCAACGAGGGTCTTTTCTCGTTTTGGATATATCAACAACAAAACAATTAACATTTTTTCCAGTGACCACAGGATATGTATTTTTTTCCAATTTAAGCTCATCTAAAGATCCTTTTATAAAATATGGACGACAATTTGAGTCGGCGGGTCTCATTTCTCCACTTTGAATAATCTTTGCGACATTTTTAAGAATGGTTGAAGTTGATTCGATTTTAGATATTATTTCGTAGGCCTTATTGTACGGGGATAAAAGAAATACATTGTACCTATTTTCCCTTAATTTTCTTTTAGGTATGCTCTCAGAGATGACATTAGATTTTTTTAATGTATTTGAATCAAATGTTTGACTAATTTTTATATAATATTCAGATAAATCGGAATGAAGGGGTGCTTTTTTGAAGATAAATATACAGGTACCTTGAAGAATACCTTCAAAGACTTTATTTCTGCTTAAGAAATCTACGATGTGTTTAACTGTATACGTTTTACATATAAAATCTCTCAATTTAGTGCTAAATTGGTCAGTAATGAATGAATTGGATGTTATAAAACTAAAGAAGCCATCTATATCCATAAATCCTGATACTCTGTTAATGAAATAGTTATACAAATTTGGTCGGTCGGAAATCGTTTCGTAATAGTTTATTTTATAGATGTTTTTTTCAGATTTTGACAACTGTTTAGTCATATATGGTGGATTCCCAATCACCACATCGAACCCACCATTCTCAAAAATGTCCGAAAACTGCATCACCCAATGGAACGGTTTAAGCCCCACAAGACTAAACTCATCAATATCAACTCCCTTATTCTGTAACTCCTTCAGCAACTTACTATCCAGCAGTCCATTGAACTCATCTGTCATCTGCTTGATTTCTAACCTCAGCCGCTCAGCCCGCCCACCGCTTGCGTTCCTGTACTCCCTGATTTTGTCATTGCGCTGCTGGAACAAATAAAAAATTCCTTCTTCTCCCCAATTATCCATTGTAAATTGTTTGTGGGTTAGAGTATCCCAGCGCGCCTTTGGCTTCTTTTTCGACTTAAGGTCAGCAAACTCCTTTTCATCCACATACCCAATCAGAGAATTCCCCTCAAATATATTAAAATCAATATTCGGCAGCGCCTCAATTTCCTTCTCTGTATCCACAGCAGCTATAAGCCAAAGCCACAACCTCAGCATACAGATCTCCACGGCGCCCTCCATGATGTCCACGCCGTGCAGGTTGTTTATAATAATCTCGCGCCGCAGGTGGTAATCATCCAGTTTTTCCCTGCACTTGCGCCGCCAGTCGAATAGAATGTCAGCCGCAGCCATCGGGAACGCACCGCTGCCAACCGCAGGGTCCAGAACCTTGATGTCCTTCAATGCATCATTAAATTGGCTTAATTGATCTGCATCATCCTTGTTATCCTCATGGAAATCAATAAAATTCTCGTACTTTTCACCAAGTTCGAGTTTATCCATCACAAATGGAAAAATCGTGTTTTCAGCAATGTATTTTGTAATTACCTCAGGAGTATAATATGCTCCAATCTTCTTGTTCCCCTTCTTAAGCTCGCCTTCCCTTGTCGTTTTCAGGTCATCAACATCAATATCATCAAGTTCGCTCACTGAGATAACAAACTTCTCATAGATATGTCCAAGTATCTCAGGTGTCAGGTTTCCAATTGTATCTTCATCTTCAGCATGTGCATATCCGTCAATGATCCAGTTGTATTCATTAAGACCATCGATAAGCTCCTTCCAGTCAAAACCTTCAATTTCAATTTCAGACTCACCGATGGATTCACCAGCGGGGGTAGTAATTTGCCGTTCCCTGAACAAACCGCCGTTTAAATAAGGAATAAACAGAGAGTACCCTTCGGCATCTTTAATTGGCATATCGTTTTTCTTAGAATCATTAAGGTAATCGAAGAACAGTACATTCAGAAGGCTGTGGAAATCCCCGGAAACTTCTATCAGATACTTAAAAAGGTCTCGGGCATTGACTTCCTGCCGCCTACCTCGCTTATCTATACCATATATAATACCCTTCTCGGCAATGAAGTATGTAAAAATCAACCTGTCCAGTAGCCGCTGGGCAGCAAGAATCCTTTCCCGGTCATCCAATCCACCCTTTATTGCCTTTGCAAGCTTCAAACGTAAATCCCACAGGCGGCGGTAGAACAGCGAAATAACATCTTTCACATCAAAAAGTGCAGTGGGATTCTCAGAGGAAAACTTGGAGAGCTTATCCTTCTTGCTCTTAATATATTCAGTTTTCCTGCTATGCTGGGTATTAAAAATAAACTGCTTATTTTCTCCAAATGTGCGGAATGCGTAAATTCTGCCTTCCTTCCAGAACCAGTAATAATCAAAATTGCGCATTTCCCTTAAAACCTTTAGAATAGAAGCAATATCCCCCTTATCAAAATCATCAAAATATGCCAGTCGGTTCTTAGGATCAAAACGATAAGAAACAGCTTTTACATCTCCCTCTACTGTATCGTACTTATCCTCCGTGTCAATTGAAGTTTCTAAAAACCCTTTTTCCTTCAGGAAATCCAGATCATATTCTGTCATTTAGCCACCAGTGTATTTGATAAATGCCTTAAGTTCAATCCCAGCAACAGATAAAGACTTTTGTGAAATCTCTGTAAATTCGTTCCAGTCCTCTGTGCCTTTAATAGAATCATCAACGCTCTCTTTAAATATTGACGGATGCGAGATTATGTCCTCAACCACTTTCTCGACTTTGCTCGATTCATCCGGCAAAAGTGCCTGTTTCTCGACCAGTTCCCGCACCCTATCCAGGCAATCGCGCATATCCTGGGATTCAAGTTTCACTTTTGCTTCCCTGATATCATTCAGGAGCTTTTTATATTTTCTCCCTATCACGCTGCTGGATGTCCTCTCTTTTTCAATCTCTGCATTCGCACTTGTTATTAGGGACTCGATTTTCGAGTAATCAGCAGAAGCCAACCTGCGCGCATCTTCAGGCACATATTCAAGCGATTCCCTTATCTCATTTATAGTTTTTATCCTGTTGCCCGTTTTCCCTATTAGGAACAGGTCATATTCATCATTTAGCACAGTGTATATGGGCTTATTAATTTCAGGACTTATGACTTCCAGAACATCCTCTGTAATGTGATGTCTCAGGATTGCCTTCCTCAGCACCTTATCCAGTTTTGACTCATCTGGTAGAGTTGCAGAGAACAATTTATCTGGATCTGTTGTAGCGAGCCGCTCCTTGTACTCGCCGAACTTTTCAAGATACTGCTTCTTCTCCTCTTCGTGTATCTCCTTAATATCCTTCTCATCCATCAACCACACAATAAAGTCAAGTCCCACAATATCAAGAATCGTCTTTAGGCGAACATCAAGTTTATCATAAAGTGTGAGTTCCTTATCGATTTCTGCCTCTGGTTTAAAGTTGTATATCAGAAGTTTCTTTGGATTCGTTATCCTGAGTGCCCTTCCTGCCCTTTGCACAAGTAACACAGGATTGTATGGTAAATCGAAATTAATGATTGACACCGCTCTTGGTATATTCACACCTTCTGAAAGAATGTCAGTTGTAAGGATAATATCAACATCCCCTCTCTGGAAACGTTCTATCAATTTATCCTTTGACTTGTCACTGCCACCGTGGATGTAATCAATTTTTTCAATATCACAGTTGAGCGATTTATAAAGATAATCAATAGTATCCTTGTACTGGGAAAATACAATGGTTGGTTTACCATCACGCAAGTTATCCTGAAGTATATCTTTTAAGTTCTGAATCTTTTTATCATCTTTGTAAGGTATATCTTCAAGCTCGCCAAATACCTCTTTGAGCGTATCAAGCATTCCATTAATCGACGCCAGATCACTGGAATGATTAGCTAGAATCTGTTCTTGAATCGAACTGTCCTGTTCATGGAACGAATCAAATATCACACGGTGACGTGTCTCATCAATCACATTCCTATACTCTTGTTTGCCAAGTTCAAAGGGCAGGATATCCAGATTATCTCCATCTATCCATGTACCTTTTTCAAGAGATTCCCTATAAAGAGCAAAACGGATTTTCAGGTAATATACGCTCTTGTAGAACGCATAAAGACTGCTTTCAAGTCGTTTATATAACTGCCATTTGTACCAGAATTGCAGATTTTTATCATCTTTATAACCCTGCCCATCCCACAATTTGGCTGGCTCATAATTGAGTTCTTTTAGAAAATCAGCGATTTTATCAAAGATTCGTATCTTGTATTCATCAGGATAAGTAAACGATACCTCCTTTGTGTCAGGTTCTTCATATTTCAATTTCTCCCCTGAAAGTTTCCATAGGTCTTCTTTAAAATGATCCTGCACAATGCGCCAGGTTATTTTTAGGTTCAGTTCCTTTTCAATTCTCTTAATCTTTTCAAGTAAATCCTTATTGAGTTCATATTTAGAATCTTTGAGTCCCCTTCTGGTCGCATCATAAAGTTCCCTTAATCCTTGAGTTTCAAAACGTGTAACATTTTCACCTTGATAGAACAGGTCGATCAGGCTGAAAAGGTCTTTAGAACTCAAATTTACTGGAGTTGCAGTAAGAAGAAGCACCTCTGCTTTTTCATTACTCTTTATCAGATTTTGGATATTTTTTCTTCTGTTATTCTCATTTCTGTAGTGGTGTGCTTCATCAGCCACGATTAAAGAATATTTATCTGTATACGTTCTATGGTCAAAAACCCCTTCGTCTGCTTCCCCGTATGGTGGTTTCTGAAGGATTCCCATTGAAATCATGTCCACTTTATCAGATATCCCAAACTCTTCCAGATATCCCTTCCATTCCGTTTCCATTCTGGGCGGATAGATAAGCAGACATTTTTTATCCGGGTTCTGTTTAAGATACGCCTTCATAGCCTGCCCGGCAACATAAGATTTACCAAGACCCACTGAATTTGCAAGAATATAACCGCCGTATTTCTGAAGGCGCTCCATTACAATGTAGTAGCTCAGGTTCTGGAATTCAAGAAGGATATTCTCATCACCTTCAATCTCGTCTTCAAGTAGGTATCTTTTGTTAAGCAGGTGGATAAGTTTAGTAAAAAAGTTCAGAGGATGCAGATAGATGTACTTAGATTCTCTAATATTCTCGATAATAGTAAGCAGATTCAGGTCTTTGCTCGCCATCCCCCAGAGCGAATCGAACCAATCCCTGAAAAGTTCCCGCGTCTCGCTGGTCGTTTGCATTGGTATGCAGAGTTCGATATTATCAGTTAATCCGGCTTTTGTGAAATTTGCAGAACCTGACCAGATGTCATCAGGAATAGAAGACCTTAGATAAAAATTATATATCTTTACATGGAACTTCCTGTCAAGAAACACCCTAAATTCTATCTGGTTATTTTTAACCAGATTTTCAAGTAGTTTAACTGTCTCGTCGTTAAAATTACTAATGTTGTCTCGAATAATAGATAGCAGGATTTCCTTTGTGAATTTACTTGTCTCACGCCCCATCACAACTCGTATCGGTGCCTTACTATCCCATTTTTCATCATCGGAAACATTCTTTAGAATATTATTGTCCATCAATTCATTAAAGACATTATATGATTCTTTGAAACCTGACATAAATAGATAACCCGTCCCAATATCCATCCGAAGTCCAAAATCCGACTGGTTTTCAATGCTTTTTGCAGCATAATGCTCAAAAATCTCCCTGACAGAGCCTTCATTTCCCTCACTAAGCATACCAGCGTAATTGTCTACCACTTTCGACAGAATACTATTCATCTTTTTTCTCCATCTCATTCAAAGAGAACACATCATTATTAAAATATCACATAGAGCATTGTGAAAGTATTCAGTAATAATCTTTCCAGTTTGGAAATACAATAACCAATCGGATTATCTGCGTCCATCCCCGTACATCCGCGGTTATTCATTTACCATAAATACAACCCGTTACCCACTCCCTTATCTCCTCCAGGGTATCCATCACCTCATCCCCATGAAAATCCCCATTCAAAACCCTATCATACACTCCAGCGATTCCGGGATGCACCTCATGTATCCTCTCCACCAGCACCCTCTTCGAAATAATCATCTCACCATACTCGCACAGGAAATACGCACGCAGATAATGAGCCGCAGACGCTGCCGCATCCGAACGTGCATCCCTTAAATTACCATACTCAATACTTTCGCATAAATACGAACGCCGGATATCCCCATAGCGCAGATAATCCCAATATGCATCCTCCCTCAAAGAAATGCTGCCATTTCTAAGCTGCTCCTTAAGCCCCTTCATCAAACCCGTATCATACAACACCAGCGCCTCAGTAAGAGGATTTATCCCCTCCCTGGGCACACCCATTTCAATATTTACCCGGAACACATTCCGGGCTACTACTGCACAGGAAATATCTTCAAACTCACAAAGGCTTTCACATTATTGAACCTGTCCAGACTTCCCATCTCCTTCAGTTTAGCTGCCGCAGGCAGCTCAATGACAACCGCCATAACATCAATATCACTATCCTCTGTATCCTCACCTCTGACAACCGAACCAAACAGGAACACTGAAACCAGATTATTCCCTAATACGCTCCGTAAAAGATTTGCATACTGCACCGCAAGTTTTATCTTTTTAGAATCTGCCATAGATCGCTCCTGTCAAAGAAAATAATCCCCATTTTCTACATTTATTTTACTTTTGCACACACTATTTAATACCCCAACCTTATACAAATATTTGGTAATATTTTGATAACAGTAAATGGACTTTTAAAAAAATGTGGAAGTACTACGGCACTGGGCAATGCCAGCCTGCATGTAAAAGAAGGTACAATACACGGACTTATGGGCCCCAACAGAGCAGGCAAAAGCACCACAATTGCCGCCACTCTTGCCATGCTGTGGATATTGCTTCCAATCTTTAGTGTTGCAGGGGAAAAGATATTGTCTATGGTACAGACCGTTGTCATGATCTTTCCTATCACCCAGGACCTGATGGTTCTGTATGGCGGGAATAACGTCCTGGTTATCCAGTATGCAATAATCCAGCTCCTGGCAGCCCTGATACTCATCATCCTCGGCATAATAGTATTTATTAGGCAGGACATAGAATATTGACCTTCACTACCGACCTTATCGTAAAATAAGAAGTATGTGAGGACAATGAAATGACAGACACATCCAATGACGATGCAAAGGATTACCTTGAAATAAAAATGAAAGCAGGGTGGTACATGACCATAACCCTGGCAACAAGCGAGAAATTTGATAAAGAATATGTAGAGATCGCAAAGGAACGCAGCGGCCAGAAAAGAAGCAGGTTCAACCTGAACCCAAAATATACACGGGAACTGGGAGAAGCATTGATCAAATTCGCAGATGCCAATGACCTGTGAACCGTAGATATCACATAAAACCTGGCAATAACCTGTGAACCGTAGATATCACATAAAACCTGGCAATAACCTGTGAACCGTAGATATCACATAAAACCTGCCAATAACCTGTGAACCGTAGATATCACATAAAACCTGGCAATAACCTGTGAACTATAGACATCACATAAAATCTGCCAGACCCATCTGTTTTGAAACATCACTCTCGAACAGGGACTTGATCTCGAGATTGAGCAGTTCAAGTCTCTGTTTAGTGTAATCACTTATTTCGTACTCATCTGCTATCTTAAGTGAAACATCCATATACTTCTTGACAGACCCCTCATGTACAGTAAGTACGATCTTACCGTTGCATCTCGGACATACTCCTTTCAATGGCGTGCGCCTGAACTTCCTGTTACACTTCACGCACCTGACCTGCTGGCGGGAAAAAGCCCTCAGGTTGCCGATCAGGTCAGGCAGGAAGTGGGATTTGATAACCCTTTCCGCCACGTCTTGCTCATCCACTGCCCTTATCTTACGTGCCAGTTCAAGCTGTGCCGTCATCTTTTCGATCATAGTACCCAGGGTCTTGTATGCACTGTTGGCCGGTCCCATGGCAATATCTGAAATGTCATGGGTAAAACCCCAGCCCTCATACTGTCCAGGCGTGCCCAGCCTGTTGCTCACAGTTTCAATGAGCTTTTCCAGGTCCTTAGGATTGGCATAATCCAGGGTGGCCTCATAGAACTCAAGCGGATACCTGTACAACAGGTCGATATTATGCGCCTCCTTATCCACCTCCTTTGGGTCGATGCGCGTAGTAAGTACAAGCGGTGCATCCATCTTTCCGCCCCGTTTATCTGGCAGGTATGAACGTGAGAAGTTCAAGAACCCGTCCAGCAGCAGCATGATACAGTCTTCATCACCATCACAGTTGCGCCGTTTGGCAGCATGGAAAAAGGGATGGGCATAACCCACCGAGGCACCGGTAAACCCTATGACCCTGGCCAGTACCCCGGCAGAGGTATGAGGTGCAAGCCCTATGACCATGGTCCCGATAAGGTCCTCCACAGATCCTGCCTTATAGTATGGTTCAAGGCCGTAATACTTGACAAGCAGGTCGTCAATGAAATTAGTGGTCTTGAGCAGGTATTCGGCACAGTGATAGGAAACAATAATATCCTGCACCTTCAGTTCAACTACCTGCGATGCGTCCACCAGGTCTGCCCCATATGTGTCAACATTGTATCCTAATTGGTGCATAGTCTCTACGCTTACACCTATCTCATCAGGCCTGACATGGGTCAAAGGCATATCAGACATATCATAACGCACCGTTCCGTCCTTGAAGGTCACCACACCGTGCCTTGCGCGTAGTATTCCCTTTTCAATGGGTTCAGGTGTCTTGTGTTTGGATATCAGTCCCTGGACACCCTTGAAAGTATCAAGATTGTCACGTTCACCCAGGTTTTCGAAGGCCCTTTTATACTCTTCCTTGAAATTAATTGTCAGCTTATCAGCCGACGTAGTCTCTTTGTGGCATTTGGGACATTCCGGTTCATTTGTCTCGATATTACATACAGGACAGTGCAATTTTGGCAGTGTCGGGCTGTTGCAGTCAGGGCATAAGTTCCTGAAGGTCACAGTACCGCAGTGGGTACATGCCCTGCAGTCCACCTCGATCTCATAGACACCCACATTTTCCTTGAACGACCTTGAGTAGTTTTTAGCATTGATGAGGGATCGTGTCCGTCCACCTGCTTCACCTACAGGGAACAAAACATTCGGTGCCGGTTTCATCTCCCGCCTGTTAGATTTCTCGGGCCGCCCCATCCGCGCTCCTATCCTGTAGGGTGCCCTTGCCCTGACCGTCAATTGGGCCAGGTGGTTTACCATCTCCATAGGGTCGGGAAAATCGTCCTGTGAAGCGCTCCTATGCCTTTGTAGTGAACCATCAAGCCCAAGGCACCTGACCAGTGGTGCTGCCTGTTCAATATCAATTTGTTGCTCTTGGATACTGTGCTGGACAAGCAGTGTTTCCAGTATCTGCTTTATTGTATCGTCAACAGGAATTGACAGCAGTTCACCAGCAAACTCGCCATTTTCTTCAACGTATTTTGAAAGTGTGATTATTTCTCCTGAAGTAACATCGTGCCACAGGTAAGTGTACTGGGGATGGAGCGCAACATTGAACGTATCACACAACTCCAGTGCGGTCTGGCCGCCGGGGTCGGTCAACTGTGAGTCATCATATGGCACATCTTTGCCTATCTTACCGGCGTTAGTATGCAGTTCCTGGACCCACCATTCAAAACAATACGATGAAGGGACCAGGATATGGTTATTCTCAAGGAAATCACCGTAGTTGATCAGCAACTCCCCGATATCAAGGATACTGGATACCGAACTCCTTATTTTCCTTGCCTCGTCAATGGAATCCACTCTTACTACCCTGCCATTTAATAACCGTACAGTTGGACCTTCCAGGCTGTCCACCGGCGCAATTCCAAGGGCTTTGCCCGGTCTTTCAACTTTCATCTGGGTGCCGGGTGCAAGAAAATCATCCATTAATACCATGGTTGCCGGACTTACGCCTCCCGCTGCAAAACAGGTGTTCCGGCTGCGTCCGTACCTTAACCTGAAACCGCCTGGCCTGGAAGGGTATGAGAACACGGGCCGACCTGCAATGATGTCCTGCAGGTATTTATCCTTGGGCTTGACCTTGACCGCCTTGTCATTATCATTTTCCTGTTCATCTTCATTATCTTTACTGACCCCGGCAATGAACTGGTCAAGCCAGTCCCAGCCGTCCAGTTTGAGAGCATTTACGTGCTTTTTTATCTTTGGCGCTTTCAGTGCCAGCCCTTCGGCCAGTACCAGGCACATCCCGCCCCTTACGCGGTTGGTGGGTATCCGGGGGAGGTCCCTGTGCCCCTCCACCTCAACATCCTCGGTTGGTTCACCGTCAATACATATGGGACAGTTCTCCACTATAAGCCGTATCTCCTCTTCGCTGGGTGTATATTGCAGGTTGGCCACGCGCCTGTACAGCAATACCTCTTCTACATACCGCTCAACTTCTTCCTTACCGGGCTTGTACCGATCAAGACCCATATTCTGCCTTACAACATCAGCCACCAGGACTGAAAGTGCCTGTGCCGTGCCGCCGGCACTCCTGATGGGACCCGCATAATAAACCCTGATGAACCTGGAACCATCAGTGTTATCGTCCACATCGACCCGCTCGATACCTTCGATAGGAGCCGCTACTACACCTTCGGTCAGCACCGCCACAGCCACCCTGACAGCCGCATCAATAGCCTGGGTCTCGGAATCGAAGGACTGTACCTTTCCGGTGGCCACATCCACGCTTATCTGGAGAGCTGCTGCTTCCCTGCTCATTTTTGATTCCAGTTCCCTGATACAGGGTGCAACACCTTCTATCTCCATAAGTTTCTCAACCCTGTCAGCCAGGTCCTTAGCGAGTGGAATTTCGATATGTGGTTTTGGCTCAAGCCCTTTTTTCCTGGCCTTTGAGGCAATATCAATTTCGGCATGGAGCGTTTTCTCCAGTTCGTCAAAGTATTCCTGCATTCTGTTGCTGACAGATGTGTCTTTCATAAGTATCCCTATATTGTATGTAAAATTGAGTTCATGGTAAATAAGATGTGTGAAATAGTAGTTATCGACCAATAACTATATTAATCATAAGATAATATTAAACATTAGTCGCTGGCATTAGTTAATAAAATTATATATCTACAATAATCGTAATTCAATTTAAATATATTTTGATAGAATTAACTATATATTATAAAAAAACAGGAAAAAAAACATTAGGTGATATGAAATATGAGATCTTCTGAGGTAAGAGTTTTTGATGATACTGATCTGGAGTTTATTGAAATATTAAGAAATTTAAATATCTCACGGAATGTGGCTTCAACTCTTGCGTTTCTTTCAAATGTTGATGAAGCAACTTCAAAAAGCCTGGAACTTGGTTCCCAGCTTAGGCAGCCGGAAGTTAGTATTGCAATGAGGGAGTTAAGGAATTTCGGGTGGCTGGATGAAAGAGAGCTCAAGAAAGAAGGCAAGGGCAGGCCGATGAAAGTCTATAAGCTTGCTGTTCCATTAGGTGAAATTGTTGAGCATATCGAAAAACAAACCAAAAAAGATACTCAAAGAATAATGAAAAACATTGAGAAACTGAAAATGTTGAAGTTTCAAGAAAAGTAGATTATTTATCAATTTTTGCTAAGCCTGGACATATTTCCTGATAATAGCTTGTTTTTTTTCTGTTGGTACCTGAATCACCTTAGCAACAGGTAAAATAAAAAATATTTTTATTATGAAATACTTTTACCCTTAAGATACAGGGTAACCCTTAAAGATACTGCCACATTAAAGGAGTATATATGGACCACTGGATCTCCCCCGAACCAACCAGATTCGAAAGTGAACACCCGCTATTCCTCTGTGTCCTGTCAAATACGGATACAGCCAGTATCCCGGGTATCTCTGCAGCAGGGAAATCACCCCGGTTGATCGACTATACCCCGGCAGGAGATGCCGAATTGGTAACACTGGGCAGGACAGTGTGCAATGCCGAACCCCCTATGACAGACCAGAGTCCTACACCTGCTGTGATCACCAGGGCGGCAATGCAGTTGACAGGCATCCCTTTTATGTTCATAAACAGTGGCTTGAAGATAATCCCCAGCATACCACTACTGGATGTTGGTGCCTTCCCTGGCAGGGATATCAGGACGGCACAGGCAGTGCCGGATGCACGTAAGATATATGCGAATGCACTAGAGATGGGACGCCAGATACGAAAGCTCTCGGATCTTGTTATTATCGGTGAGAGTATACCTGGCGGGACCACTACTGCCATGGCTGTACTTCAGGCAATGGGCATAGACGGCAGGGTGAGCAGTAGTAATTCCCTAAACCCCCTGGACATTAAAGCACAGGTCGTGGACGAAGCTTTTAGCAAAGCAGGCGTCCGGTTTGGGGATATGGCACATGACCCTATGGGCGCAATAGAGCGTTTCGGCGATCCAATGATGCCGTGTGTATGCGGTCTCATGGACGGACTAAAGGACACAAGGATCGTACTGGCAGGCGGCACACAGATGATGGCAGTGCTTTCCCTCCTGGATGGTCTGGGTATAAAAGGGAATATTTCAATTGCTACTACGAAATTTGTGGCAGAAGACGGCACTGCCAGTTTTGTTGAAACTGTATCTGACCTGGGTTTTGAATCATATATTGCTGACCCTGGTTTTGACAGGTCCAGGTACAAGGGACTCAGGATGTATGAATCCGGAGTAATAAAGGAGGGCGTGGGAGCAGGTGGTGCAATGTTTTTAGCAGGACTTATGGGTATCAGGCAAAAAGAGTTCAGGGAACAGGTAGAACTGGTGTGTGACCAGATATTGTAAACCTACTAAGATTCCAGTATCCCGGATTCGATATCTTCGATCATGGAGTTCATCTTTTCATACCAGGTATCGATATTCCCTTTTATCATTTCTTTTAATTTACAGGGATCAAGTGCTGAATAAACGTAATAATAGCCTCCACCCTCTATGGTTTTAGTCTCCCTGTACACCAGTTGGCATGACATGAGGTTTTGCAGGGACCTGTAGGCAGTGCTACGTTCCCGATTAAGCAGTTCACCCAGTTTTTCAGCAGTCATCTGTCCATGGGATACCAGTAATTTGTAGGTTTCCATGTCCAGGTTCTTTAATCCAAGCACGCATTTGGCAATGTCTGAGCAATTGAAATTGCCGTGGATCATTTCAGGTATGGAACTTGGAATTTCTTACACCTCGTTATTGTTATGTATGATCTGTTCAGTATTATTGTGGCAAGTGGTAAGTACAATATTGTATAGTTTGTACAAAACCATTATAATATTAAAACTATTACAACTATTTATTTAATAAATTATCGATGGTCGAAATGGAGAACGATAGATAGTGGAGAACGATAGATATATTGTAGTCCAAGGGTGCAGGAAATGCGGAAAATGTGACCAGGTGTGCCCTGTGGATGCACTGTACAAGGTTGACGGCGAGGCACGCATAGATTATGATAAATGCACACACTGCGGTAAATGCATGGAAATATGCCCGAATAAGGCCATAATCTACCTGGATTGACCAGCCAGGGCTTTGAGGCATCCTTCAAGTGTGCCGTTACCTGTTATATCGGAAACAATTCCATGATCATGCATCATGCTCGCGGTCTTAGGCCCGATTGCGATCACTGTTTTACCTGCCACGTCCCCTGCTGATACACCAGACTGAGCAAATGACTTCCCGCTGGTAAATATGACCGCGTCCACATCAGGCAGTATCTTCCTGAGATCGTTTTCAGTGGGTACCAGCCTGTAGGCTACTCCTTGCTGTACACGGGCGCCTGAAGCAGTAAGCGACTTCACTAAAGCGGGATTTGGGATATCTGGGCGTACAATTCCTACGGTCCTGCCTTGGATGCGTGACCCGAGATGGGATGCGAAATGGTCAGATGAGAATGAGGTGATTGTTTCACAGTTGAAGCCCTTATCGACGATGGCTTCCTGTGTCCTGGGACCGACTGCTATAATAGTGGTAGTATCCGGGACACTTCCGCACTGTTCAAAGAAGTACCTGACACCCATAGTGCTTGAGAAGATAAGAAAATCCACTTTGCCTGAGGTCACTTTCCTGCAAAGCTCATCCAGTGATGCAGGATTATCCGGAATTTCGGTCTTCATTGTCGGGACCAGTATTGCATCATGGCCGTACTTTGAAAAAAGTTCACTGGTGCCGCCTGACTTTTCTTCCAGCCGGGTTACTGCGATTTTCATCTGATTGAATATTTGTGGTATATGATTTAACTTCTTCCAATCATTGTTCCGGACCTCATCGCCCCCTGTTCTGATCCCGGGAGTTATATCAGCAAATTTATATTAACTAATAAATGTCTGTTACCCGTCAATTGCCTGAAATGAGATCAGTGGCAATTAAAGAACCTGAGATGTGACAATGAATACCAGCTTTCTACTACTGTCAGTCGTCATCGGTTTTATTCTTGGTATATTCAGTGGGCTTGTGCCTGGTATTCACACCAATACGTTCTCTTTCATCTTAGCCGCTTTTTCACCCATACTTGATGAACTAGGTTTTAGCCCGGTATGTGTTGCAGCTATTATCATATCCAATGCATTGACCCACACCTTTCTTGACATTATACCGTCTGTATTCCTGGGTGCGCCTGATGCCGACACATCACTGGCTGTGCTGCCCGGGCACCAGATGCTGCTGGACGGGTATGGTTTAGAGGCGGTCAGGTTGTCGGCATTGGGCAGTGCAGGCTCGGTAGTGGTTTCACTGGTACTGATACTGCCCATGGCAATATTCTTTGCTGGTGTGTATCCGTTTGTGGACCAGTACATTGGCTGGATACTGCTGGTTATTGTGCTGGTAATGGTCTATACCGAGCGTGGTGAGGTGGTTGAGGGACAGGGGCCACTGGTAAGGATGAAATACAGGATGTTTGCTGTATTGCTGTTCCTGGGTTCGGGTTTTCTGGGTTTGTTCGCTTTTGAATCCCAGGCATTGATGAACCCGCTTATCATGGTCGGCGAGCCTTCCATACTCATGCCCCTGTTCAGCGGGCTGTTCGGGGCGTCCATGCTGGTGATCAGTATGCTGACCGATACGGTAATTCCAATGCAGGTAAGTTCCAGGCTGATCCTGCCGCCGAAGCGCATACTGAGGGGGACTGTTGTTGGCAGCGTTGCAGGCTCGTTTGTGGCATGGCTGCCCGGTGTCACTTCGGCAGTGGCAACTGTGATGGCAAGGCTGGCAGTGAAGGAGGATTACTCGGATGATGACTCGGCAAGGGAGTTCATTGTTTCCATATCGGGTGTGAATACAGCAAATGCGATTTACGGACTGGTCGCCTTGTATGTGATTGGCAGGACCCGCAGCGGTGCCATGGTTGCTGTATCTGATGTGATGGGGGGAATGAGTCTTGATGCCAATACCCTGGTCATTTTGCTGATAATAATTGTCGGGGTGTCGATCGCTGCCTATTTTATGACGATATACCTGGGTGACAGGATACTGGATGTGCTGACAAGGATCAATTACCGCAGGATGTGCATGGTGATACTGACAGGACTGACATTGCTTGTACTGGTGTTCACTGGCTGGTTCGGGCTTGTGGTGTTTGCTGCGGCTGTTCCTTTAGGGATGCTGGCACCCTACCTGAAGGTGAGGCGGACGCATGCCATGGGTGCATTGATATTGCCGCTGCTGATGTTTTATTTTTAATTGAATTGAATGTTTGGCTGTTTTTTGGTCAGGTTGAGTGGATTACTTACATCACTTTTCCTATAGCTGGAAAGTTAGGTTAAGAGCAGTGGGCCTGCCGCCGGCAGCCCCCCGATCAACCGAAGCCCAACCCCGGATCAGCGCATACAGCTAGGCAGCTGCTTGGCCGTCCTGGATATTTTCCTAGCCGGCTACAGGTCAGCAGCACCCACCCGCCAACAGTCCCCCTGATCAAACGAAGGCTGGATCGGCTTCACATTGGGTCCAAAGTTAATTGAGTTAGAATAATATTTAACATCCTTTAGCGTTAATAGAAAATTATGAATGTAGAAATTGATTTTCAAAGTACAAATCGTTTTTTTATGTCTAGTGTCAAGTCAACATCAAAGTGTCTGATTATAAGGTGTATTGCTAGCGTATTTGGATACATTATAGGGTTGACTTGACAC
>Ga0255373_1014_pt2 | contig 27781 bp, 31 predicted proteins | sample ANMaggSeSYBR01E5_FD_182093 | JGI IMG/M metagenome (GOLD analysis project Ga0255373, IMG submission 182093) | Sediment cell enrichment communities from methane seep in Santa Monica Basin, California, United Staets - ANME aggregate JGI... | ecosystem: Environmental > Aquatic > Marine > Cold seeps >... | reverse complement strand
GCTGATATTGGATACTGCTGCCAGGCTGACATCTGAAAGCCAGGCCGTACATCGAAAAAGAGTAGAGACAATATTTAAGGGCGCGAGGCAAACAAAGAGAGAAATTACCAGATTTACAGCAACATTCATCATTTTGTTTGGTTTCTGGCTGCTCTTATCAGGGCACTATGATTTATTTCATATCAGCATCGGAGTTCTTTGTTGCGGCTTGGTGTCACACGTATCGCATGGTCTCCTTTTTGCCAATCCAAGAGCAGGAGATATGCGTGTAATAGTAAAAAGATTTATTACTTATATTCCATGGCTTCTCTACCAGATCGTTTTGTCCAACCTGCATGTTGTTCGATTGGCTCTGGGGCCAAAAAATCTGATAGACCCAAAGATAATAGAATTTAAGACAAAACTGGAAAGCGATATCTCCATGGTAACACTTGCCAACTCTATTACTCTTACTCCAGGGACTATCACAGTAGATGTTAAAGACGGCATATATTATGTACACGCTGTGAGTAAAAAGACCGCTGAAGACCTTATGACCGGAGAGATGGAGGACAGAATTGCGCATGTATTCATGGAAGCCGACCATGTATATGTACAGGATACTCTCGATATGGCACCTGTTTTTGTAGCGCTGAAGTAGGGGCACGATGCATCGTGCCCCTACGTGTCAGGAAGGACACAATGCTTATTGGTTTTATTCTTACTTTGAGCTTTTAGCTCAATAAGTTTTAGGAAAAATGACCGGGGTAAACGAACATGATGACTAAACAATCGGATGACGTTATTGTAAAGACACTTTCCAGGTTGCTGATACCCTTTATGCAGATTTATGCTCTGTATGTTATCGCTCATGGACATTACAGCCCTGGAGGAGGGTTCCAGGGAGGAGTAATTTTAGGGGCAAGTTTAGTTCTATTGGTCATAACTTATGGGCTGGACAATGCTTTGCGCATGATGTCAGAAAGATTAAACACCATTTTATGTAGTCTTGGAGTTTTTATATTTTCTGGAATAGGGTTGTTGTGCATTATACTCGGGGGTAATTATCTGGATTATGGAGCGCTTGACAAGATATTTCACGTAGGGATAGCGCAGGCAAGATCGCTTGGTATTCTTGGTATTGAGACCGGTGTTGGCATTGCTGTTATGGCAGTTATGTTCTCAATTTTTTTAGATATAGCCACAGGGGGGCTTCCTTCAAAAGAAAAGAATATTCAAGGGAAGAGAGCTTGAAAATACAGGAGATCAATAAACAGTCTGCCAGAATGCAGCAGATCTACAATATGATATTGAACCTGGCCCCTACTGATACTTCGGTTGTGATCCAGGGTGAAGAGGGTACGGAGAAGGCATTGGTGGCAAGATGTATCCATTTGAACAGCTCGAGAAAAGATAAACCTTTTGATGTGTATAACTGCTCAGCTTATCCGAGGTTTATAGTAGAAAGCGGGCTTTTTGGTCATGAAACAGGCGCCTTTGAAGGGGCGGCATCTCAAAAGAAAGGATGTCTGGAGCAGAATAATGGCGGGACAGTGTTTTTAAGTGAGATTGATAAAATGTCTCCATTAACACAGATCAAACTTCAGGATTTTTTACAGGAAGGGTCTATAAAAAGGCTTGGAGGAAAAAAAAGCATTAAGACAGATGTCAGGATTATTGCCGCTGTTAATACTGATCTTGGGAAAGAGGTCGAAAAAGGAACTTTTAATGAAGAATTTTCTTATATGCTGAATGTAATTAATATACATCTGCCTTCTTTAAGGCAGAGGAAAGATGATATCCCCCTTCTAATAGAATGCTTTTTAGAGATACTGAATGTAGAAATAGGAAAAAATGTTAGAGGTGTTACATCCGATACAATGCAGGTATTAATGGACTATTCCTGGCCAGGTAATGTCAAGGAGTTGGAAAACTCAATACAACATGCCTTCCTTCTGGCAGAAGGTGAAGAAGTTAAGCGTGAGTTACTGCCTTCCCGCATCTTAAATGAAGTGTTAAAAGAAAAAAATGAAGGGATAACCTCTTTTGAGGAAAATGAGAAAAGATTCCTTATGAAAATTTTGCAGGAGAATAACTGGAACAAATTAAAAGTTGCAAAACAGCTCAATGTGAGCCGCAGCACATTGTATTCAAAGCTTAATAAATACAACTTAACGGTTAATTAAAGCAATAAATTAGCTGTTAAGCTAATAAGCTTAACAGCTTAACAGCTAATTTTGGAGTATTGAGATGGAAAATTTTTATTTAGGCGCGAGTATTTTCCTTTGTTTGCTTGTTTTCCTTTGTCTCTATCGGGTGGTGTACGGGCCGACTATTATAGACCGGATTGTAGGAGTTGGAGCGATCGGCACAAAAACGTTGGTGGTATTGGCACTTATGGGATTTATCTACGGCAGGATAGAGATGTTTTTGGATATCATCATGGTTTACGCTATTCTGAATTTTATCGGGACATTAGCGGCAGCAAAGTACTTTGAAGGGAGAGGTGAAATTTGATGGAAGTTGTAACAGGAATATCTGTGATGTTGATTTTAGTGGGCTGTTTCTTTTTTGCCACAGGGACCATTGGCTTCCTGCGTTTTCCGGACTTTTATTCCCGGATGCATGCCACGGGGAAAGGCGACACACTGGCAGTGCTTATAACGCTTGTCGGCCTTTCTATATATCATGCAGCATATCACGGGGCTATTTTAGACAGTATAAAGATAGTCGTTGTCGCAGTTTTTGTTTTCTTAGCTAATCCTACAGCGACTCATGCCATTTCCAGGGCCGCTTTTCGGTGTGGTGTTAAACCATGGACCAGGGAGGGAAGCAAATGATCTGGCAACTCGATCTTATTTTCTGTATCTTTGTCGTTATCTGTGCGATTGCGGCTATCACCGTTAAGGATCTTTTGGCTGCTGTTATTATACTTGGCGCTTACAGCTTCTTTATGTGCATCCTCTGGACTCAGATGGGGGCGGTGGATGTTGCTTTTACCGAAGCCTCCGTAGGCGCCGGAGTTGGAACAGTATTGTTTATTGCGGCTGTCAGTAAAACAAAAAGGAGGTCAAAGGATTGAAAGTTATCGCGATACTCATAATAGTTTTAACAGGAGGATTGCTTATATACGGTGTTGAAGAAATGCCGGATTGGGGTGATCCAAATTCTCCGGCCAGCAGCCATGTTTCACCGAAGTATATAAAGGAAGCCCTGGAAAAAACAGCGACGCCAAATATAGTTACCGCCGTCTTGGGGGATTACAGGGGATACGATACCATGGGTGAAACTGCGGTTATTTTTACCGCCGGGATCGGCTGTATACTTATGTTAAGAAAAAAGCGAAAGGGAGAAGGAGAAGGAGACTGATATGCTTGAGTATATAGTCAGTAAATACAACTTCTGGGTGTATGTCATTTTGCTGCTGATCGGGCTTTATGCAATGGTGGGTAAGAAAAATCTGGTTAAGAAGCTGATTGGCATGAATATATTTCAGTCTGCTGTGATTCTCTTTTATGTTTCCATCGGAGTAAAGAAGGGCGGAGCAACAGTTCCGATATTTTTGGGGAATGCCCATGCGGCGCACGGGCATGGAAATGCTATTATCGATGTCGCCAGTTATATTAATCCTCTTCCTCATGTACTGATGCTTACGGCAATAGTTGTTTCAATTGCCACAACAGGTGTTGCCCTTGCAGTGCTTATCCTGATTTTCAGGAGATATAAGACCTTGGAGCTTGACGAAATTATTAAAATAAGAAAAGACACGGGAGTTTAGATATGGCAACCCAATTTGCTGCTCTTGTAATAGTCATTCCTTTAATAGCCGCTCTTTTTGTGCCGGTTATTGGATGGTGGAAAAAAGGACTGTGCCACCCATGGGTCGTTGCCGTTCTCGTTGTTCCACTTATAGCATCTCTTAGCATTTTAAATAGAGTAATAGAAAGCGGGCCATTTTCATATTATCTCGGAGGATGGGCCCCTCCGTGGGGGATCGAGTATGCAATAGATTATCTCAATGCATTTGTTCTGGTAATAATATCGGTTATTAGTCTAATTGTTTCCATATATTCCAAAAAAAGTGTTGAAAAGGAAATGCCCGAAAAGGTTGTTCCGTTCTATACGCTTTTCCTGCTCCTTGTTACAGGCCTTCTCGGAATAGTTGTAACAGGGGACCTGTTCAATGTATTTGTGTTTTTAGAGATCGCTGCACTTTCATGTTATGCTCTCATGGCCATAGGCAGGGATGGAGCTCCTTTTGCAACGTTTCGATATATCATAATGGGTACAATAGGAGCCTCGTTTTATCTTCTTGGTGTAGGTTACCTGTATATTATTACTGGCTCGCTGAATATGCTGGACGTGGCCCAGCGATTGCCGGAATTCTACCATTCCAGAGTTGTGTTGACGGCAGGCGTCTTTATGATCGTGGGCATCGGCCTGAAGATGGCACTTTATCCTTTGCATGCATGGGCTCCCAATGCGTATGCTGATGCTCCTTCAACGGTCAGCGGCCTGGTGGCGCCCTTAATGACAAAGGTAGCGGCATACATGATGATACGGATTATGTTTACTGTCTTTAAGCCCGTTTTCTTCATAGAGATAATTCCTGTGACAACCATACTCACCTGGATGGCGGCCGTTGCCGTAATCGTCGGTTCGATATATGCCATCGCCCAAAATGACCTAAAGAAGATGCTGTCTTACTCAGTTGTGGCACAGATTGGATACATTGCTTTAGGAATAGGACTGGCAAACAGATCTGGCCTTACCGGTGCCGTACTCCACATTCTAAATGAAGCTTTTACAAAAGGCTGTGTGTTTCTGGTCGCAGGGGCTATCATATACAAGACAGGTTCCTGTAATATTACAGGATTTAAAGATCTTTACAGAAAAATGCCGTTTACCATGACGGCGTTTTTAATTGGTGCCTTTTCTATGGTTGGAATACCGCCGACATGTGGCTTTTTCAGCAAGATGTATTTAATCATAGGATCAATTGATGCTAAACAGTGGGTTTTTGTAGCTGTGCTGTTAACGAGCAGTATTCTTAATGTTATTTACTTCTTCAGGGTCATAAAAATTGCAGCGTTTGAAGATGTAATTCCGGATTATTCAAGAACATCTCCCTATATAACATACAGGTTAGATGAAGTTCCAATAAGTATGCTTATACCTATACTGATTATGGCTGCCGGGATACTGGTTTGTGGTATTTTCAGTCCTGAGATAATTAATACAGTGATTCAACATATCATCCCGGCAAGTTTTTAACATGATGAGAACAGGGATGGTTACACATCATCTGTTTTAGGAGGTCGATACGTGGATACTTTGCAACTCGCATGGTTGTGTATGATTTTTCCCTTCATAGGCGTAGTAATGATCGCTTTGATGGATCGGATCAATCCTACCCTACGAAGCGCCGCAGCCGTATTATTCCCATTGCTGTCTGCAGCCGCCAGTCTAATGATATTGCCGAATTTGTTTCATCCCGAAGCATTGCCGCTGGAAAGTTCAATCATATGGTTTGAAGTGCCTATATTAGTAGAATTCGGTGTATTGGTAGATCCATTAAGCATTATTCTGGCCAATGTTGTTGCGATTGTAAGCAGCGTTATTGCAGTTTATTGCCTCGGATACATGGAGGGAGATCCTGGGAAAACCAGATTTTTGATGCTGGTTAATCTATTTGTTGGAAGTATGCTTTTACTCGTTCTTGTGAATAACTTATTGTTTCTTTTTGTCGGATGGAAGCTGGTTGGTTTGTGCAGCTACGCTTTGATCGGTTACTACTGGAGAGACGAAAAGAAGTACTGGATAGGTGGACCCGCTCCGACTAAATTTACCACTCCATCGCATTGTGGTTTAAAAGCCCTGGTTGTTACAGGTTTGGGTGATATGCTGATGCTGGGCGGTATTTTTATAGTATACTACTATGCAAAAACATTAAACATTATGGAGCTTTATACAACTGCATCTATCTGGATTCCTGAAATGGCAAAGACACCAGGTATGATTATACTTGCAACCTGTTTGCTTCTGGCGGGCCCTATTGGCAAGTCGGCTCAGTTTCCATTTCATGAATGGCTTCCTGAAGCAATGGCAGGCCCGGGCCCTGTATCGGCTTTGATTCATGCCGCAACAATGGTAAAAAGCGGTGTTTATCTGGTCGCAAGGTTTATTCCAATTTTTTACTATGGTTACTGGGTAGCAGGTGTGGAAGAAGCATCCATGTTTTTTACAATTGTCGCATGGGTTGGAGTAATTACAGCCTTTGTTGCTGCGACACAGGGTTTGACTGCGCTCGAGCTGAAAAAGGCACTTGCATTTTCTACAGTCAGCCAGATCGGCTACATGTGGGTTGGTCTTGGGATGGCTGGTTTAAGCCAGTCTGTGCTGGTTGGGGGTACAACATCTGGAATCTTTCATCTTGTCAGCCATGCAGTATTCAAAGCATGTCTGTTTTTATGTGCAGGTTCTGTAATACATGCAGCGCATTCAATATACATGAATGATATGGGATCAATGAAGAAATATATGCCCATTACGTGGATAGCCATGTTGATTGCTGCTCTATGCTTGATGGGGCTCCCGCCTTTGCCGGGATTCTGGAGCAAAGATATGATCCTGCTCAAGGCTCTTGAAGCTCATCATATGCCGATATTTATTTTATCAATGTTAACCGTTGTGCTGACAGCATTCTATACAACACGTATGGTAGGCATGATATTTTTCGGGCCGGAGAGCAAAAATATACAACATATTAAAGAAGAAGGCAAGCCACCTCATGAGGCATCCCCAACCATGTGGGGTGCATGTGCTGTGCTGGCAGTTCTTGTAGTTGTCCTTGGACTGTTAGGCCCAAAGGTTGAACATATTATTCAAGAAGGATTTAGTACAAATTTGACAGGCACATTAGGTCTGCCGGTTATGCCTGCCGGAGAACATCCGTTCAATTATCATATCTTTGTTTCAGTGCTTTCTGTAATGTCTATACTTTTAGGTGCCATACCAGCCTATATGATATTCATTTCCAGAAAATGGGATCCAAAGGCTATTGTGGAGGGTAATTCAATTCTACAGTCTTTTCATCAGTTTTTCTGGAATAGATGGTATATAGATGCTTTTTATTTAAAATTTATCATGAACGGAACTCTTAAACTTGGTAATATTGTAGGTTACAAGATTGAACAAAGTTTTGATAATCTGGCACATACAAAAATTCCAGGATTTGTTGTCAATAGAATCCCGGCACTGTTTTTACGATTGCAGACAGAGTCTGAGGATCTGGCATTTAATCTTGTATATATTCTAACAATTTTTATTGGTATTCTTTTTGCGGTATTATTATAAAACTTTATGACATTGCGGAGATAAAATGATGTCTCATATTCTGTTACAAATTGTAGTTGTTCCGGCTATTGCATCACTTGTCATTTTGCTGTTCAGACAGCAATTAGGAAAAAATGCTGGTTGGCTGGCCGGATGCAGCCTTCTATATAGTACGGGTTTACTTTTTTTAGCATGTATCAGGGTTTATCATGGCGAAATAATTGTTGAAAATTATCCATTTGTGAGTTCAGCAATTACATTTGACCTTCTTGGTGACGGTCTGAGTCTGCCTATTGCATTGATAATAAATATGCTTTGTACAGCCCTTGCTTTTTATGCAATGCATTATGTGAAACACAGAATTGAGGCAATATATGGAGATGTAGATGAACGTACCTGGCGTAATCACTATACGCGATTTTACATTATGTTTTTAGGTTTCCCAATGGGTTTCATGGGGGTCTGTTTAGTTACAAATCTCATTGCAATGTACTTTTTCCTTGAACTATTGCCAATACCTCTTTATTTTATTATGGCGATGTTTGGGTATGTAGATCGAGTAAAAGTGGCCATGATATGTCTTTTGTGGGCTATTATAGGCGCATCGTTTTTTATTGTAGCAGCATTAATGACATATTCTCAGATTGGAAGCTTTCATATATCGGATCTATCAGCTCTTGCCGGCAATCCAATGACTTTTTGGATTATTCTATTTTTTCTGGTCGCTTTGCTTGCAAAGATGGCTATAGTACCGTTTCAGGTGTGGATGCCACAGGTTCATGCAGAACATCCAACCTGTATAGCAGGGTTGCTTGCTGTTTATGCAAATGTAGCGGCATATGTAATAGTCAGAATATTAGTCTTTCCTCTTCTCGATGATTTCAAGGTATTCTCAATGCCGCTTTTGATACTGGGCTTGGCAACCATGGTATACGGCTCACTTCTTACAATGGCACAGACAGATGTTAAGCGTTTTGCCGCTTGTTCAACAATAAGCCAGCTAGCGTATTCACTGCTTGGAATAGCTGCGCTTACTATAACAAGTCTTGAAGGTGGAATGTTCTTCTTTTTAAGCCACATTATGGGTAAAACAATTCTATTTTCAACAGCAGGTATTCTTGTATATACCACTGGCATCAGGGATATGAGACAAATGGGCGGGCTGGCGTCAAAGATGCCAATAACAACTGCACTTTGGATTATGGGTGCCATGATGCTTTCAGGGTTCCCTCCAATGAGCAGTTTCCCGGCAGAATGGCTTCTTTTCACAGGAGTATTTCATACCGGTATAGAAATGATGCCAGGTGGTCTGATTATAGCCATACTTGCAGCCACTGCAATTACATTGACGGTAGCTTATACATTCAGGTCGGCAAAAATAATATTTTTCGGCAAAATGAATCCTGATCTTGAGCATCATGGACACGGAGAAATTAAGGATCCTCCGGCTATGATGTTGATTCCGTTATTGTTTATTGCTGGTGTTTCAATAACATTAGGACTTTTTCCAAAAATTATGCTAAACCTGTTTCATAATGTAATCGGCACGTTACCGCTTCCTTAAACCTTGTAACAATCTATAACCTTTAAAACAACAATAAACGGTGTCGATGCAGATGCTGGTGCTTACTCTGGCCGCATTCTGGATTTACATTGATAAACTGGGTGGCGAGGCAACGGTCAGTCTTGATACAGATTGGCCTTACAGAATGTTTGGAAGAGTAACGCTATGGTTTTGCAATCGTCCGCTGAATGCAATCAGATCGATGGGCCAGAGCTTTCTTTCAAAGGAAGTTGTGTCTGTAGGGAAGATCAGTAAACACCCCTATGTCTTTCTGGAAATGTTTTGGAATTCGATTCAAGGGAAGAAGAAAAGGGTATCATATCAAGAACTCATAGATAGGCCCTATAATGAGAACTCTTACAGGATTCCGATAGGTCTCAGCGTTTGCGCAGCGCTTATATTTCTTTTTCTATACGGTTTGATTTATATGGCGTGATTAAGGTAGAAACGTGGTGAAGAAGTAGAGTCTCCACAGCAAAAATACTGTGGAGACGCTGGGATTTCAGGTAATTACATCTCATCTTTTTCACCGCATGCCATCGGCCTTACTCCATAAACGCTAACTTAGTCGTAGCGTCATTCCGGCGAAAGCTGGAAACCAATTAAACAATCGTATTGTACAAATCCTGCCAATTCGGATTGCTGCTTTCAATCAATTCCAGTTTTCATTTTCGCTTCCATTCTTTTAATCGCTTCTCCCGCTCAATAGCGGATTCCATACTCTCGTGCACTTCATACCAAACCATACCAAGGTTCCTCTTGAGCTTGCTCAATTTAGGTTATAGACTTTCAGATAATTAATTTCACTGTGTTATCAGTCGTCGACGTATAACTAATACGCCTTCCTCCTTCTGGCCTTGTGAAATTAATTATCTGAAAGTCTATAGAAACTAAAAAGCTCTAATAGAATCCATTATTGATAAAATTTCTTGACAAATTAAAACCAAATAGTATTTATACAGTTTATGAAATTAGACTTAAGTTTTATCGGAAAAAATATACGAAAGCTAAGACAGCAGCGCAACTGGAGTATGGCGAAGCTGGCAGCCAGGGTCGGGATGAACGAAGTCCCATTAGGCCGGATCGAACGGGGATTAAACGCCCCTTCAGCATCTGTCATTTACCGGCTTTCAAAAGAACTGGGCGTATCGATTGATACGCTTTTTGCAGAGGATGAACATAAATTTCGCTCTCTAAAGCACGAAAGCTCACAAGCCCCTTTTCCGGCAACAGTCTGCGGAGATGATAAAGAACTGCCTTCCAGAATCATAACAATGTCGCACGATATAATTGAAGCGTTCTGTGCTCTTGAAGATATTTGCAAGGCGCATAAAAGGGCACATATTCCGCTTGTTATTCCTTTTGATCTTACAATTAGGGGGATGGAAGCGCTTTCGGAAAAGGTGCGCTGTTTTGCCGGAATCGAGCATGGCATAGTGTTTGACTATTTTGAACTCTTTGAAACCCTTGGTTCTCGTGTAATCGTAGTTCCTTTGCCAAAAAAAATCGAGAGCTTTTCATATTATGACCCTTTAAACCAGAACGCCTTCTTTTTTTTGACGGCAATGCAGAATCCTGAACGTCAGCTTTTTTGCTTGGCCTGTGAATTAGGAAAGGTCTTAATACTAACTTACTCTATACAGCAAGGTGTTGACCTGTTTCAAACCGATGCCGCATCTGATTCTTCAGGCGAAAAACCGTTTACAGCACATCGCGCGGCAAGGCGTTTTGCCGCTACCTTTCTTATGCCCGCAAAAGCTGTGAGCGATACTGTTGAACAATTAGGAATTCAAAGAAAACACTGGTCTTATGAACTGCTGCTTCGCATTAAACATCGCTTTGGTGTTTCTGCAGAGGCTTTTTTATACCGTTTAAATGAACTCGATTTAATCGATCCCTCTCTGGTTCAACCGCTTAAGGCTAAAATTCATGAGCACTACGGCAAAACGGACTTCGGCGAACCCGACCTTTCCAGAAGGCTTTTAACCCCCAACGGCCGTCTATGGGATCTGGTGCTGACGGGAAAAGAATCAAAAGAAGGGCGTGAGGAAGTGCTTGAAATTGAGAAAGTATTGAAAAAGTGGAAGGTGGTAAAAAAATGAATCGGTATATAGCGCTGGATTTTGATATCGGTTTTCTCAGGAATGAATTTGCTTTATTAGGCATGAGTCTGAATAATCGGTCTTTGTGCACACTAAAAATGAGCAGAAAACTGTATCCGCATTTGCCCAATCACAAATTGGAAACAGTAAGCCGATATTTACTTGGAGAATCATGCGAACAGATGCACCGAGCGCTTGATGATGCAAAACTTGCTGGTATGATATGGCTTGAGATGGAGAAAATATGATGTGGAAATCAATTAAATAAGGAAAGAAACCATTATGATGACATTACGACAATTTTCTGCGGAACCATCCACAATTCCCACCATTGCCAGTTGGTATCTGGCCGATTTGAGTAAAGCACAGGGCAAGCAGGAATTATTCACTCGTCAATCGCCCCAGAAACTCAAGATTCTTCGTGAGCATGCCTTGATTGAGAGCGCTATTTCTTCGAACCGCATTGAAGGCATAAATGTTGATCAGTCCCGGATCGATACACTTATTTTGGGGAAACCGCTTTTGAAGGATAGGGATGAAGAGGAAGTTCGAGGCTACCGAGACGCTTTGCAACTCATCCATGAAAAGGCCGAGGGAATTCCTGTTTCAGAGAAAACTATCCTGCAATTTCATAAACTCTCGCGTGGGCAAATATGGGATGCCGGCAAATATAAGGAGAAGAATATAGATATCATTCAGAAATATCCTGATGGTCGCCAGCGGGTACGCTTTGAAACTGTTCCTGCAGATCAAACGCCTCAAGCTATGAGCGAAATGATTGAACTCTGGTCTCGTGGGCTTCGAGAACGATGGGCCCACCCTTTTGTTCTCCTGGCTGCCTTGAATCTTGATTTCCTGTGCATTCATCCCTTTCGCGATGGCAATGGCCGGGTCTCCCGGCTGCTTTTGCTACTGACCTGTTACCACTCAGGACTTGAAGTCGGCCGCTATATAAGCACGGAGCGGCTGATTGAACAAAACAAAGAACGTTATTACGAAACACTTGAGCAAAGCTCGCAGGGCTGGCATAAAGGCAGGCATGACCCGGTGGTCTTATATCAATTACATTCTCTCTATTCTCAAAAACGCTTATCGTGAATTTGAAAATCGCGTCGATCGGCTGAAAAGCCCCCGCGGAGCCAAAACAGAGCAGGTCGAGGCAGCGGTTGAGGCATTTTCCGGAAGATTCACGCTGTATGAACTTGAACGTGCGTGTATGGGGGTTAGCCGGGATATGGTTCGAAAAGTACTGAGAAATTTACAAAAGACTGGCTTTGTAGAATGCCTGGGCCGTGGTCCCGGAGCTGTATGGCAAAAAAGGGGTAATACCCTTAAAAAAGGGTAATAAAAAGGGCAATGTTCCCACCCGCATCTGTCCAATCATAAACTGTAAACAGTGAGCCGGTATTTGCTTGGAAAATCATGCAAACAAATGCAGATGCACCGGGCGCTTGACGATGCAAAACTTGCTGGTATGATATGGCTTGAAATGGAGAGGATATGATGTGGTGCTTAATTAAATTATAAAGGATTTTTATCAGTTATCAGAGCAAAATCGATTAATAAAGAATAGCCCCAAAATACCAATGAACAAATCGAATAACATGCCAAAAAAATATAAAAAGCCGGCCGACATATTGCCGCGCTCTCTGCTCCGGCAGATCGGGCATGTTCATCGTCTTGCCTTGGAAAACGGCCTTTTTCTGAATGACCGTGAATTGCTGAGCTGTGATAGATGTGGGCTTCTGGAAGATGTGGATATTACCGGCCGGTTGATTACATATAAATCCGGCGAAGCTGTCTTTGATTCAGGAATGAGGTTTGAGAAGGGTGAGGGGAATGCGCATGTTTGTCCTGTATGCGGTACGCCTGTCAGTGAAGGATGAAGACGCTTTTAAGGTCATTTCTAATGTAGATTAAACAAGAGGATATCATGATAATGTCAAAAGAACTTACAAACTCAACGATAGAACGCCGGAATGTCCTGAACAACCCGTTTGCCGTCACGGAAATTCAAAAAGCTGTTGAAATTCGAGACAAAATCATTTCAAATACAAAACCGATACAATGGTAGAAGGAGATGCTTTGAGAGTTAAAATTACAGCCTTAACCGAATCACCTGCCACTATTCCATTTAATTACAATTATGCCCTTCACTCCGCTATCTATGGGCTCATAGAAAAATCATCCGGCGAATATTCCGAATACCTCCATGATAAAGGCTTTATTAATGAAGCAGTAAAAAAACGATTCAAATTATTCACCTTTTCAAAGCTTTTTTTCACGCCAACAAAGATTCAAAAAGCCGGCTTCAGCAGAGTTAAAGAGATCAGCTTCATTTTTTCCACACCCATTGAACAAAGCTACGAACACCTTATCTTGGGCCTGTTTTCAGACCAGACATTCCACCTGAATTTTTTCAATAAAAAAATAAATCTTTCAGTAACACAGGTTGAATCCATGCCTGAGCCGCAATTTAATAACGAATGTAAATTCCTTTGCCTGTCTCCAATTGCAGTCTCAACCCAAAGAGAAAAAACAAATGGCAGGCTTGAACAGCACTACCTTGATTATATGAATCCTGAAGAAAGGGAACATTTCATTGAAAATATAAAGAAAAATCTGATCAACAAATACCAGACATTTTACAAAACAGATTATGCTGACCATGAACATGAATTCAAATTCAGTTTTGATGTGAACTACATCGCCAAACGGCAAGGCAAAATCAGCAAACTGATTCATTTTAAAAAAATTGATAATAATATAAAAACCAAAATTAAGGGTTTTGAAGCGCCTTTTAAAATAATTGCAGACCCCAGACTTATTAAAATTGGTTATGACTGTGGTTTTGGGAATGATAATAGTGCCGGGATGGGGTGTGTGGAAATCATAATTAATGCAGATAATAGCAAAAACGATTAGCAACTTGATACATTTAAAGCAAAATCAATACATGTTCAGCACAAAGGTAAGCGCTGATGAAACAACGGGTTGAGAATTACCTGGATCAACTCACCAAGGGTAAGGAGCCCGGATCGTATTGGAATAGGAACTCAATCGATGAAAAAAAAGTTAAAGAAATTAGCAAAACCTGAGGATAGCCTTTTTGATCGTGTCGTAACCATTTTGGAGCAAGCGCGAACAAATGTTATTCGTACTGTTAACAGCGAAATGGTGCTCGCCTACTGGCACATCGGACGGGAGATAGTTCAGGAGCTTCAAAAGGGTAAGAATCGGGCTGAGTATGGCAAGCAAATTATTAAAGAACTTTCTGTAAAGTTGAATAAAAAATACGGCAAAGGGTTCTCTTCAACAAATCTATGGTATTTCAGACAGTTCTATGTTGTGTACTCAAATCGGAGACCCAAGATTCGCCACAAGGCTTGTGGAGAATTGATTTCCATGGAAAAATTCCACAAGCCTTGTGGAGTTTTGGATGATTTGAGCTTGGCAGTTGAAAAAAGTGAAGCCCTCCAAGGATTTTCACCCCTATTAAGCTGGTCGCACTATCGCACATTGAGCAAGGTTGAGCATAAAAATGAACGTCTTTTTTATGAAATTGAAGCCGAGAAAGAAGGCTGGAGCGTTCCTGTTCTGGAGCGGCAGATTCACTCTTTCCTTTTCGCACGGCTCCTGAAAAGCAAGGATAAAAACGGCGTTCTGAAATTAGCAACGGAAGGACAAGCAGTAAAAAATCCGGCTGACATCATTAAAGAACCTTATATCCTTGACTTTCTTGGGTTGCCTGATTCTAAGCAGATTCACGAATCAAAACTGGAATCTGCAATTATAGACAACATTCAGTCATTCCTTCTGGAATTGGGAAAAGGCTTTGCTTTTGTCGCCCGACAAAAACGTCTTCAGTACGAAGACGAATTTTTCTATGTCGATCTTGTTTTTTATAACTGTATTCTGAAGTGCTATTTGCTGATCGACCTGAAAATCGGCAAACTTGCCCATCAGGATGTCGGGCAGATTGATAGCTATGTTCGAATGTTTGATGACATTTTTATCACCAAGGATGATAATCCAACCATCGGGCTGATTCTCTGTTCCGAAAAAAACGAGTCCATTGCCCGGTACTCTGTGCTGAACAACAGCAAACAGCTCTTTGCATCTAAGTACATGCTTTATTTGCCTACCGAGGAAGAGCTGGAGCGAGAGTTGGAGCGGGAACGAAGGTCGATTGAAGAAAGACAACAAACAGAAGACGAAGACAATCAGGATGGTGATTAAGGTTTTTGCTGTTTTGGCAAAGCAAAATCAGCAAGCTGATTCATTTTAAAAAAAATCGATAAGAACATAAGGGCAAAAAATAAGGGCTTTGAAGCGCCTTTTAGAATTGTTGCTGATCCCAGGCTTATTAAAATTGGTTATGACTGTGGTTTTGGGAATGATAATAGTGCAGGGCTTGGGTGTGTGGAAATCATAGTCAAAAATGTGATAAAAAGGATTTATTATGTCTGATATTGTATCTGTCGAAGCAGTCGCCGGTAAAATTTATTTGATATGCGGTTTAAAGGTGATGCTGGATAGAGATCTGGCAGAACTTTACTGTATTGAAACAAAACGTCTAAAGGAACAAGTACGAAGGAATATTGTAAGATTTCCGGAAGATTTCATGTTTGAACTCACACAAGAGGAATTAAAAAATTGGAGGTCGCAATTTGCGACCTCCAATCAATATATAATGGGATTACGTATCCCTCCATTTGCATTTACAGAGCATGGTGTGCTTATGCTTTCCTCTGTTTTAAAGAGCGAGAGGGCTGTTCAGGTAAATATACAGATAATGCGTATATTTGTGAAACTCAGGCAACTGTTTCTTGATAATGAAAACATCAGGAAAGAATTCGAAGATCTAAAACAAATCACAGATGAACGCTTTCAAATTGTTTTTGAAACTTTAGATCAGCTTTTGACTGTAGATGTTAATGAAAAGAAAAAGATTGGATTTATAGTTAAAGAAAAAGTCAGCAAATACGGAAAGAAGAATCAAGAACTCTGAGCCGAAGGGATAGACAAAAGTATGATTAGTGTAATTAGTAAAGGATGTCCCCAAAATACCCTCACGAAGCCTGAAATATATGCGCAAATTTCCTGAATCATGGAAAGATCGTCAATTAGTGCAACGGTGCGTTGCACTAATTCCATGGCGCAGCAATCTGGCTAAATATGCCCTTGCCGGATATACCAAACCGATTGGTGTTGCCGAGTGGGAAAGACAGATAACAGATTCCCTTCCTGAAAATCTTAAATCAAGTCTGCCCACCATTGAAGAAATTGAAGCTGAATTTTCAGCGGAGAAAAATAACGAATGAGCAATAGTAACAGACAGTTCCTGGTTAAAAACTGGAGACAAATATGAAAGCAAATTGCGTCATAACCACCTATTAAGAAAAAGTTATATTTTATAACTTGACTTTCAATAATAATGAAGTATTATATTACCCAAATGAGCATCACCCATACGCAAAAAAACTACTGTAGGCGAAGGGTGTGGATTGAAACAATAAAAATGAAGTATTGAAAGGAAATGTCGCCCTCTTTTATGAGGGCGTGGATTAAATTAAATTATACAATAAAATTTAAAATTATTCTTGACAAATTAGGAGGGGTAGATGGTATGGTATTTATAACAACACCCGCCACGCCTCTCCATTGGATGCGCACCTCGGCGGGTTTTTTATGTCTAAACTCTATCAGCCTTACAAAAAACTAGTTTTAAATATTGACCAGCAGCTTGAGCTTCTTATTAAGCAAGGGCTGATTGTTAAAAACCACAAACGAGTTCTCCATTATCTTCGTTTTATAGGCTACCATCGCCTTTCCGGTTATTTTCGAACTTTCCAGCTTCAAAACACTTCTGAGCACATTTTTAAAAAGGGCACCACATTCGATTCTATAATATCGCTCTATATTTTTGACAGAAAGCTCAGATTATTGGTCATGGATGCGGTAGAAAGAATCGAGGTTGCCGTACGAACAACGATTTCCTCCACAATGTATGAAAAATACGGTCCCCATTGGTATCTCAAACCGATGCTGTTTAAATCCAATTTTAACCATAAAGACTTAATAAAAACAATAGAACGCGAAACTGGCTTTAATAACAGAAAAAAGCAGAATAAATCCTGTAGTAATTATTTTAGAAATTATAACAAACCATATCTGCCACCTGTTTGGATAGTGGCGGAAGCTCTTTCTATAGGGGCATGGTCAAATATTTTCAGCAATCTAAGATCACGAAAAGATCGCAAGCAAATTAGCGACCAATATTATCTGCATTACAATATGATGTCATCCTGGCTGCATTCATTTACTTATCTTCGAAATCTCTGCGCACACCATTCACGTATCTGGAACAGAAAATTTACAGTTACGCCGAAAGTCGCAAATAAATTTAAAGAACATTTTCAAAATAATGCCAGTTTTTATGCTCAAGCCGCTGTTTTGAATGTATTTCTGTCTGTCATAGCAGATGGATCGCGCTGGCAATACCGTTTGTTGGATCTTCTTGACAATAATTCCGATATACAACTTGAAAAAATGGGCTTTTTTAAGAATTGGCATAATGATCCTTTTTGGCGCATTTTAAAATAATGCTTCTACAAATCAAAAATGATTTTTTAATTTGTAGAAGAACTACAAATCAGAAGAAATAATATTGATGAACTCGTAAAAACTTCCAACATTTTATTTTGGCCACAATATATAGTTGCTTTATCTTTTTGCTAATCAATATATTGTGGTAGGAAATCGAGTTTCCGACTTTTTACGAGACCATCAATATTGAAAAAAGAAGATATTAAAATGAAGACTACATCCTATTTGGCACATTACCGCAAAGTCGATGGTGCCAATCATAGCGTTAAAACACATTCAGTTGAGACTTCTCTGTTTGCGAAAAAATTTGCGGGCAAAATCGGGTTGGATCTGATCGGTGAACTGTTGGGGCTTCTTCATGATTTTGGAAAGTACAGTTTTAAATATCAATGTTACATAAAATCCGCAGTTGGATTGCTTTGTCCTGGGGATAATCAGTATGTAGATGCAAAAAGATTCAAAGGAAAAATCGATCATTCCACTGCCGGTGCACAATGGATCAACGAGGCGTCAAGGGATGCGGTTAAAATCAACAAACTGACGTCAGAAATAGTCTCCTTGTGTGTTCTTTCTCACCATTCCGGCTTGATTGATGTATTCGATATTGCCGGTGAAGATAAATTCTCTGCACGACTCAATAAGGATTTCACATTGACACATTATTGCGAGGCGCAAGAAAAAATCGATCATTCGATCTCAGCCCGCATCAGTGAACTGATTAAAACAGAAAGGAAAAATGACCAATTAAGGAATCTCATAAGCAAAGTCCATGAGTTTTACTGTGAGCCTGTACGGCAATTTTCAAAAGGACTGTTGGTCCGCTTTCTTTTCAGTAGTTTAGTGGATGCAGATCGGTTGAGTACAACCGATTTCGAAAACCCAGAAGATGCAAAATTGCGTTATCTTGGGAATTACCCGGATTGGCGAAAGCTGATAGATTGTTTTGAACAAATATCCTTTGAAATTAAAAATGAAGTCGATCAGAAAAGATGCGAGGTTTCATCGTCCTGCAGGCAACGGGCAAGCGATAAACAGGGACTTTATTATTTGACGGTTCCGACGGGGGGCGGGAAAACATTCTCCAGCCTCCGTTTTGCCCTCCACCATGCAAAAAAGCATGAACTTGACCGTATTATTTATGTCATTCCATATACTTCGATAATTGATCAGAACGCATCAGAAGTGGCTAAAATATTTGATGGCATCTCCAAGGAAATTGTTTTGGAGCACCACTCAAATCTTGTGCCTGAAAAAGACACATACCGAAACCGGATTTTGTCGGAAAACTGGGATGCGCCAATCGTATTCACCACATCAGTACAATTACTGGAAACTCTTTTCGGAGGCGGAACACGCAGAGTGCGTCGCATGCATCAACTGGCAAAATCAGTTATCATTTTTGATGAAATTCAGACTTTGCCAATTAAAACCGTTCACATGTTTAACAACGCAATTAATTTTCTGACAGATATTTGCTACTCGACTGTTATTTTCTGTACTGCAACCCAGCCGCTTCTACACGGGGTTGAATCATCTAAAGGCGCTGTGCCGTATTCCAATGCCATGGAACTCGTGGATTATCCTCCTCTTTTTGATGCACTAAAGCGTGTGAACGTGCAAAATTGCCAAAAAAGCGGGGGATGGACGGAAGAAGATCTGACAGAGCGTGTGAAAGTGCTTTTGCAAAATAAGGGAAGCGTACTTGTCGTTACGAATACAAAGACAACCGCAAAACGTTTGTATGAATCCTGCAACAGCCTGACAGAAAACGTATTTCATCTCAGCACAAACATGTGTCCCAAGCACCGGAAAACGATCATAGAGCAGGTGATTGATTGCCTTGATCCATTAAATCCTAAACCAGTCATCTGCATCAGCACCCAGTTGATTGAGGCCGGGGTGAACGTAGACTTCGGAGCTGTCATTCGTTGTTTGGCCGGCCTGGATTCTATAGCCCAGGCAGCAGGGCGCTGTAATCGCAACGGAAGACAAGAAGGCCGGGGAATAGTACAAATCGTCAATATGCAAAATGAAAATCTCGATAAATTACCGGAAATCAGGATAGCTCAAGATGTAACATTACGCATCCTTGGTGAGTATAAAAATAATCCCGATAAGTTCAATAATGACATTATAGGCCACAGAGCCATGAAACAATTTTATGAATACTATTTTTACACCCGAGCGCATGAAATGAGTTATCCGGTTAACAGAGAGAGACTTGGATGTGATGATAACTTACTGTCCTTGCTATCAACAAACCAGCAATCTGTTGACGAGTATAAAAGAAAACATAGAAGTCCATCTCTATATTTGAGGCAATCATTCAAAACGGCAGGCAAACATTTCCGTGTGATTGATGCGCCAACAGAGGCAATTATAGTTTCGTACAATAAAGATGCCGAATCAATTATTGCAAAACTTTCGGCCAAGCTATCCTTAAAAGAAGAAAGGTTGCTGTTAAAAACCGCCCAGCAATATTCTGTAAACATTTTTCCGTATATGATCAAAAAATTAAAAGAAGAAAATGCTCTGTTCCAGACGTATGAAGAAAGCGAAATATGGTATCTGGATAGTCAATATTACAGCAAAGATTTTGGCGTGAGCCTGGAACCGGTCTCGCAAATGGAATTTTTAGGTGCATAAGGAGGTTAAAGTGAAAAACAGTGTCGAATTCAAAGTGACGGGGCGGCATGCCTTGTTCACCGATCCAGTGACCAGAATGGGCGGCGAGAAGTGTTCGTACCATATTCCTACCTATGAGGCATTAAAAGGAATTTTAAAATCTGTTTATTGGAAGCCTACGCTGGTCTGGATGATTGATGAAGTTCGGATAATGAAACCGATAAAGACGGAAGCCAAAAGTGTTAAGCCTCTAAATTATGGAGGAGGGAATACATTGGCGATGTACACGTATCTTGCAGATGTTGAATATCAGGTGCAGGCACACTTTGAGTGGAATCTGTTTCGTGAAGATATGGCAGTGGATCGTATTGACGGGAAACATTTCCAGATTGCAAAGCGGATGATCGATAAAGGCGGAAGACAGGACATCTTTCTCGGCGCACGAGAGTGTCAGGGGTATGTTGAGCCGTGCGGTTTTGGAGAAGGAACCGGCGCCTATGATGACATTGATCGTTTGGATTACGGCATCATGTTTCATGGGTTTGATTATCCAGATGAAACCGGAAAAACGGATGAAGATGGCAAGCCTGATGAAAGCGGGAAATATCGCTTTCACAGTCGGTTCTGGAAACCGGTAATGCAAAGAGGAATAATCAAGTTTATCCGCCCTGAGGAATGCACCATGCGAAAATTTGTGCGTGAAATGATTCCCAATCCGCCCCAATCCAACGGGCTTAATGAGGAGGCGTTGCAAAATGAGCTGGATTGAAAAACTTTATCAAACTTACGAAAATAACACTGAAAATATAGGCGATAAGAAAGATAAAACACCGCTTTTGCCTCTTTTCCATACAACAAAAAAACGGGCACATGTTGAAATAATACTGGATGGAAATGGCGCATTAAAACGGGCATTCATTATACCAGAAAATACAGCAAAAACAATATTACCTGCAACGGAAAAGTCTGCGGGAAGAACCAGTGGGTGCGCCCCTCATCCTCTGGCGGATCAACTTCAATATATTGCTTCTGAATACAAACAGTATGGCGGTTCCAAAAAGCATTATTGTGAGGGATATAAAAATTTACTGAAAGAATGGGTGGAATCTGAATATACAAATCAAAAAGTAAAAGCGGTCTATCGTTACATATCCAAAGGGACTTTGATTTCAGATTTAGTATCCAAGAAACTGCTTCATGTGGATGAAAATGGAAAATTGCTCAGCTCATGGAAAGGCAAACGGGATGATAAGCCGGATATTTTTAAAGCACTTGGGCAGGGTCAAAAACAAACGGATTCATTTATCCGATGGAGTGTTGAATTTTCAGGGGATCCATCTTCAGAGCTCCAATATGATAAAACCGTATGGCAAAGCTGGATTGATTATTATCTGAGTACACGAAGCAAAAATATTTTTTGCTATGTTTCTGGAGAATCAATTTCTGGAGAGCCAAAATATCAGCCTGAACAGTATCCGCGTATGATTAGATCCGATAACGATGGTGCAAAACTTATTTCATCAAATGATACTTCCGGCTTTACCTACCGCGGCCGTTTTACGGATGAATATCAAGTTTGCGGAGTTGACGTTGCAGTGGCCCAAAAAGCCCATAATGCATTGCGCTGGTTAATAGCTCGACAAGGGAAAAATGTGTTTTACGTAAAAAACGAGCCTAAATTGGCTTTTGTCGCATGGGCGGTTTCGGCGGCAGATATCCCAGATCCCCTTGCAGACAGTGACGACTTATTGAGTGATATTTCGATTGAAACCGAGATGAAACAAACAGAGAAAAACTCTTCCGGATTTACTGCCCAGGAATTCGGCGTTCGACTTTCCAAGTATCTTTCGGGTTACTCTGTAAAGCCGGGTAAAACAGATGAAATTATTGTAATGGGACTCGACTCCGCTACTCCAGGCCGCATGGCAGTATCTTATTACAGGGAACTGACCGGTTCTGATTTTTTAAAACGGCTGGAATCCTGGCATAAAGGATGTGCATGGCTTCAACGTTTTTCAAAAGACAAAATATTTTTTGGAGCGCCCGCTCCCAAAGACGTTGCCCAGGCAGCATACGGAACAAAGGACGGTGATCTAATTAAGGTCGATGACAATTTACAGAAAACAACGATTGAGCGATTAATACCATGCATTATTGATAGTATACCACTGCCTTGGGATATTGTAGATTCATGTATAAAAAAGGCTACCCAAAGACAAAGTTTGCCTGATTGGGCCTGGCAGAAAACCCTGGGAATAGCTTGCGGACTTTATAGATATTATTTCAAAGAAAAGGAGGATTATATTATGGGATTAGATCAAGAAAGAAAAACCAGAGACTATCTCTACGGGCGGCTGCTTGCGGTGGCAGACTGTATTGAGAGTTGGGCTTTGCAAGAGGCAAAAGATAAGCGCCCAACCGACGCAGCTCGTCTTATGCAACGATTTGCTGACTATCCTTTTCAGACATGGCGAACTATTAGACTGAGTTTATCACCCTACATAGCTCGAATGGGTACTCGTGTCAGTAAACATTTGGCAGCAGAGGAAAAAATAATGAATTTATTTAATATTGATGATTTTAGCTTAAATGAGCCGTTAACAGGAGAGTTTCTGCTAGGATTTCACTGCCAAGGATCAGAGCTTCACAAATCAAACGAATCTAAGAACAAGGAGAATGAAAATGAGTCTAAAGAATAAAATTGATTTCGCCGTTGTGTTCAAAGTTAAAAATGCCAACCCTAATGGTGATCCTTTGAACGGTAACCGGCCCCGCACAAGTTACAACAGGATCGGAGAAATTTCAGACGTTTGCATCAAACGAAAAATCAGAAATCGTTTAATGGAAGCCGAAGAAAATGATGAGTATAAATATCAAATTTTCGTTCAATCTGATGACAACAAACTTGATGATTGCAAAAATCTTCGTGAACGAGCCGAAACAGTTATAGATTCAAAAAAGTCCTCTAAAGAAAATGCTGAATTAGCCTGCAAAAAATGGTTTGATATCCGGGCATTCGGACAAGTTTTTGCGTATGCTGGAGAAAAAAAAGGTTCCGGTGTGTCAATCGGCGTAAGAGGCCCTGTTTCGATTCATACAGCCTTTTCTTTATCTCCTGTGGATATTACGAGTACCCAGATCACCAAGAGTGTTAGCGGAGAAGGTGACGGCACGAAAAAAGGTTCCGATACGATGGGTATGAAGCATCGTGTAGATGAAGGGGTTTACGTATTTTATGGTAGCATGAACCCTCAGCTTGCAACAAAAACCGGCTTCGACGATGAAGACGCCCTGGCTATTAAGAATATACTGCCAAAGCTTTTTGAAAATGACGCATCCTCGGCTCGCCCGGAAGGAAGTATGGAAGTTCTTAAGATGGTTTGGTGGGATCATAATTGTCCGCATGGACAATATTCATCCGCGAAGGTTCACAGAAGCTTTTCTGTAAATCCGGATGGTTCCCTGGATTCCGAAAAGCTCAATTCTCTTGCTGGCCTAAAGCCAGAGATTATTGATGGTTTCTGATTGACCAATAAAGCAGAAATCATCACGCTTACGGCGTGACCACGGAGTGCATGGCCTCCGGAACTTGTTCAGGGTGCCTGTATGGCCAGGGAGATATTTATTCTTGATTGGCAGGAGGTGAGATGGAAACAAGCATGGCTGTTTTCAGAAGTAAGGAAATCAGGAAGACGATTCACAACAATGAGTGGTGGTTTTCGGTTGCCGATGTAGTTGAGGTGTTGCAGGAAAGCCGTAAGCGGTTGAAGTAAAAAAAGTAGCAACGTGGGGCAATAACAATGACTCGAAAGGCAGCAAGAAAAAACGAAGACATAAATTCCGATCTTGGCGAAATCGTATTGTATCAGTCTGAGGACGGGCAGGCCGCACTGGATGTTCATCTCCAGCATGAAACTGTATGGTTGACTCAGGCGCAGATGGAGAAGCTTTTTCAACGGGAACAATCGGTTATTTCCAGACATGTGAACAATATTTTCAAAGAAGGTGAACTGCAACGGCGGGTCAATATGCAAAAAATGCATATTGCAAACTCAGATAAGCCGGTTGCGTTTTATAATCTTGACATCATCATTTCTGTCGGCTACCGGGTAAAATCTCAACGAGGCACTCAGTTTCGCATCTGGGCTACCACCATTCTAAAAGACCATCTGGTACATGGTTATTCGCTTAATCAGCGCAGACTGGCGGCCCATCTCCTCTACTTCGTGATCAAGGATCATCCTTTCACGGATGGTAACAAGAGAATCGGCTCTTTTCTCTTCCTGTTGTTTCTCAAGAAAAATGACTTGCTGGATCAAAAAAGCTTCAGCAACAAGGCGCTCGTGGCGCTTGCCCTTCTGACAGCCGATAGTGAACCGGGGCAGAAGGAATTGATGATTCGGCTTATTGTAAACCTTATTTCGGAGGAAGGCTGATACTGAAAAGTTTCAGGATTTTTTTCATATGTACTCAGAAGATGACCTCATTCCCCTATCTGCCATGCAGCACCTGATTTTCTGCGAGCGGCAGTGTGCTCTGATTCATATTGAGCAGGCGTGGGCAGAGAATCTTTTTACCGCAGAGGGCAAGATTATGCACGAAAGGGTTCATGAGGCGGATCGTGAATCCAGAGGCAAGGTTCGCATTGAGTATAGCATGTGGCTTCGCTCATTGCGGCTTGGGCTGATCGGCAAGGCGGATGTCGTCGAGTTTCATCGGAAGCCGGATTCGTTGAAAGCAGGATCGGAAGTATGGGTACCGTTTCCTGTGGAATACAAACGCGGCAAACCAAAGAAAGACAATTGCGACAAGGTGCAGCTTTGCGCTCAGTCGCTGTGTCTGGAGGAAATGCTAAATATTGAAGTTCCGTGCGGTGCGCTTTTTTATGGGAAGAAGCGTCGGAGAACAGATGTTACCTTTGATAGCGCATTGAGACAGCAGACCGAAGACATGGCAATGCGTCTCCATGAACTGATTGCATCAGGACGGACTCCAAAACCAGTCTATATGAAAAAGTGTGACAGTTGTTCACTAATGAAGATATGTCTGCCGAAAACTATTGAAAGAAAGCGTTCCGTAAAACGCTACTTGTCGGGAGTAATTCGAGAATCATGAAAAAACATCTTAATACTCTTTTTGTAACTACGCAGGGAGCTTATCTTGCAAAAGAAGGTGAATCGGTTATTGTAAGGGTGGAAAAACAAACCCGCCTGCGTATTCCTGTTCATACGTTAGGAGGGATTGTCTGTTTCGGCAATGTAGGTTGCAGCCCGTTTTTGATGGGATTTTGCGCTGAACGTGATGTGGCTATCAGCTTTTTATCTGAATATGGGCGCTTTCTTGCAAGAGTGCAGGGCCCTGTCTCCGGCAATGTCCTGCTTCGCCGGGAGCAGTATCGCAAAGCAGATGACATGACATTTTCTGCCCAAATGGCAAGATCTGTACTTACCGGCAAAGTTGCTAACTGCCGCACTGTATTGCAAAGGGCATTAAGAGACCACTCCGACAAGCTTGATACAGATCAAGTCAGTCAAGCGTCAAGGCAGATTAGCGGTTCTCTGAAGCGTTTACAGCAAGATGTGCCTTTGAATTCCATGCGAGGCATTGAAGGTGATGCAGCGCATGTCTATTTTAAAGTGTTTGACCATCTGATTACCTCTCAAAAAGAAGACTTCTTTTTTCAGGATCGAAATCGGCGGCCACCATTAGATAATGTAAATTGCCTGCTGTCGTTTTTATACACACTTGTAATGCACGATGTGCGTTCTGCCCTTGAATCTGTGGGATTGGACCCAGCGGTCGGTTTTTTGCACAGAGACCGTCCCGGCAGACCGGGCCTTGCGCTTGATCTGATGGAAGAATTTCGTCCTTTTATTGCAGACCGTTTGACACTTTCATTGATAAATCTTTCACAGGTGCAGAAAAAAGGATTTAAAAAGTCAGAATCAGGCGCTGTATTGATGGATGACGAAACAAGAAAGACCGTTTTGGTTGCCTATCAGAAAAGAAAACAGGATGAGATAATGCATCCGTTTATTGAAGAAAAGGTCACAATCGGTTTGTTGTTTCATACGCAGGCTTTATTGCTGGCTCGATACTTGCGCAGTGATCTGGATGGTTATCCGCCTTTTATCTGGAAGTAGGAGAGAGATATGTTTGTACTGGTCAGCTATGATGTTGCCACAAGTAAGGACGGAGGGCAGCGGCGTCTGCGCAGGGTGGCAAAAGCGTGTCTGGATTATGGGCAGCGAGTTCAGTATTCCGTTTTCGAGTGTATTGTCGATCCTGCACAGTGGACAGTCCTTCGCCAGAGACTGATTGATGAAATTGATCCAAAGGAAGACAGTCTGAGGTTTTATTTTTTAGGATCAAACTGGAAACGTCGTGTAGAGCATATTGGAGCTAAAAAGGCAATTGATCAGGAAGGGCCGTTGATTGTTTGAAGATCGTTTGCGAACCCGAAGCTCACAAATAGCTGTATACGCTATCGCTCCAGCAGGGGCTTTACTTGAACGCTGTATATTGCCAATGGGGTTCGCACTGTGTGTAATATGTTGTAAATAAAGAGATTTTCGATAGTGTTCTTTGACAATCGAATATATTATATATTGAGAAAAGCAGTATCGCAGATAACAAGAAATAACTTCTTTAAATTAAATTAGTTAGAAAGAAACGGTCGCTCCCCATGCGGGAGCGTGGATTGAAACTCAATAATATTACCGTATGCCACAGTGGCAGTCGTCGCTCCCCATGCGGGAGCGTGGATTGAAACATGTAATAATCAAGGGCGAATGAATCGTTGAAAGTCGCTCCCCATGCGGGAGCGTGGATTGAAACTGCTAAGATGGTTATGGTCAAGCACCGTACTTCAGTCGCTCCCCATGCGGGAGCGTGGATTGAAACTAAGGCGATCTGCAAGCACAGTAACAAGTCCTCCGTCGCTCCCCATGCGGGAGCGTGGATTGAAACAAATTAACGATCTCCTTTTAAATCTTTCCCGCATAGTCGCTCCCCATGCGGGAGCGTGGATTGAAACTATCTGTTGAACCGAGTCAGGTTGAGGCTCTTGGTCGCTCCCCATGCGGGAGCGTGGATTGAAACATTGAGCTGATCTTCAATTTCAGCTTCCATCAGACGTCGCTCCCCATGCGGGAGCGTGGATTGAAACCATTGCTTGAAAATCCCCAAGTTGAGAAGAAACTGTCGCTCCCCATGCGGGAGCGTGGATTGAAACATCCCGCAATACGACAAGAACAGTCTTTTTAGGCCGTCGCTCCCCATGCGGGAGCGTGGATTGAAACTATACCTGAAACGGTTAAAGCCATGATAATCTCCTGTCGCTCCCCATGCGGGAGCGTGGATTGAAACTGTAGTAAACCCAACATCAGGCTTTCCAGCCACGTCGCTCCCCATGCGGGAGCGTGGATTGAAACTATATCAGCCCGCATCACACCAAACCCAAGTAGCCGTCGCTCCCCATGCGGGAGCGTGGATTGAAACTGCTAAGATGGTTATGGTCAAGCACCGTACTTCAGTCGCTCCCCATGCGGGAGCGTGGATTGAAACT
>Ga0255373_1045_pt1 | contig 28035 bp, 27 predicted proteins | sample ANMaggSeSYBR01E5_FD_182093 | JGI IMG/M metagenome (GOLD analysis project Ga0255373, IMG submission 182093) | Sediment cell enrichment communities from methane seep in Santa Monica Basin, California, United Staets - ANME aggregate JGI... | ecosystem: Environmental > Aquatic > Marine > Cold seeps >... | reverse complement strand
CCCAAAGGTAAGCGGTGCAGGAGATGTTTATATCTCCCAGAGGACAAAATCCATTCTTGACGCTGCCTTTGCGGAAGCTGCCAAGATGAAGGATCAGTATGTAAGCATAGAGCACATCCTTCTGGCGATTTCAGATGAAAAAACCGGTGAAGGTATAAAGATCCTGAGCCGTTATGGAATAAGCAGAGATTCAATTTTTAAAGTTTTAAAGGATATTCGCGGTTCACAGCGCATAACAGACCCGAATCCGGAAGAAAAATACCAGGCGCTTGACAAATTCAGCCGGGATCTGACAGATCTGGCACGCCTTGGCAAACTCGACCCTGTAATTGGACGGGATGATGAAATAAGACGCATTGTTCAGGTTCTCTCAAGACGGACAAAGAATAATCCTGTTATAATAGGAGAGCCTGGAGTCGGCAAAACCGCAATAGTAGAGGGTCTTGCTCAGCGAATTGTGGCGGGAGATGTTGCGGAAAGCCTGAAAAACAGACGGCTCGTTGCGCTGGATATGGGAGCGCTTATAGCAGGTTCAAAGTACAGAGGAGAATTTGAAGATCGTCTGAAAGCAGTTTTAAAAGAAGTAGAGAGAGCTGAAGGACAAGTAATTCTTTTCATTGATGAACTGCATACTGTGGTTGGAGCAGGCGCAAGCGAAGGATCGATGGATGCTTCAAACATGCTGAAACCGGCACTTGCAAAGGGAACATTAAGGTGTATCGGCGCCACTACATTAAATGAATACAGAAAATATATTGAAAAAGATGCTGCTCTGGAAAGGCGCTTTCAACCTGTAATGGTTCTTGAGCCAACAGTAGATGACACAATTTCTATTCTTCGAGGACTCAAGGAAAAATATGAAATACATCATGGAGTAAGAATAAAGGATTCGGCAATAATTGCTGCCGCGACTCTTTCAACCAGATATATTTCAGATCGTTTTCTTCCCGACAAGGCCATTGATCTTGTAGATGAATGCGCCTCCAAGCTCAGAATAGAAATAGACAGCATGCCTGCGGAAATTGACGAAATCCAGCGCAAAATAACCCAGGCTGAAATAGAAAGAGAAGCTCTTAAAAAAGAAGTTGACGACGCGTCAAAAAAGCGGCTTGCAAAACTGGAAGAAGAACTTGCTGCCATGAAAGATGAAATTCAGGAGATGAAAGCTCACTGGCAGAATGAAAAAGACATGATCCAGACTATCAGAAAGATAAAAGAAGAGCTTGAGCAGATTGGCATCGAAGAACAGCACGCAGAAAGAGAAGGAGATCTGGCAAAAGTCGCTGAAATAAGATACGGCAAGGCAACAGAACTTAAAAAGCGTTTTGACGAGGCAAAAAGAAAACTCTCAGAACTTCAAAAAGACAAAAAAATGCTTAAAGAAGAAGTGGATGCTGAAGACATTGACAAGGTAGTCTCCAGATGGACAGGAATTCCTGTAAGCAAGATGCTCGAAGGTGAAAGGGAAAAACTTGTACATATGGAGGACCGCATCACCGAAAGAGTTATCGGACAAGATGAGGCAATATCGGCTATATCAAATGCAGTCCGCCGAGCTCGTTCCGGTCTGCAGGATCCAAATCGCCCTATAGGATCATTCATTTTCATGGGACCAACAGGAGTCGGCAAAACCGAGCTGGCAAAAGCTCTGTCAGAATTCATCTTTGACAGCGAACAGGCAATGGTAAGAATTGACATGTCGGAATATATGGAGAAACATTCTGTAGCAAGGCTTATAGGAGCGCCTCCCGGCTACGTTGGGTATGAAGAAGGCGGATACCTCACAGAGGCGGTTCGAAGACGTCCTTATTCAGTGGTGCTGTTTGATGAAATAGAAAAAGCCCACCCCGAGGTTTTTAATGTGCTGCTTCAGATTCTTGATGACGGACGGATGACGGACGGTCACGGGAGAACTGTAGATTTTAAAAACACTATAATTATAATGACTTCAAATGTAGGCAGTAACTGGATACAGGAACTTGGAGCATGCGACCGTAAAGAAATGGAAAACAGGGTAACAGAAGCTCTGAGAGCCAGCTTCAAACCTGAATTCTTAAACAGGATAGATGAAAATATTATTTTCCACAACCTTACGCCTGACCAGCTTGGTAAAATCGTGAAGATTCAGATTGAAAAGCTTCTTAAAAGACTTGAGCAAAGAAATGTTAAACTTGAGCTTTCAGACAGAGCAGTCAGATTGTTGGCTGAAAAGGGATATGACCCGGTTTACGGAGCACGACCCTTAAAGCGCGCGATTCAAAAATATATTGAAAATCCTCTGGCTGTAGAAATTCTCAAGGGGAAATTTACTGAAAATACAATTATAAAAGCTGATGCAAAGGGTGACGATATTATTTTCCAAAATATACCTGAATAAGGAGATTCCACTATTATACTCATCAGCCTTAAGATCATAATCCTTCTTTTTGCCGTTAATGCAGCACCTCCTGTTATTGCGTTTTTATTGGAAGATAGATGGAGCTGGCCGATCGACTGGAACCGGACATTTTTGGACGGAAAACCGTTGCTGGGCAGCCACAAAACTATCCGTGGAACTATTGGAAGCATAGCAGCGGGAACTTTACTCAGTGGATTTTTTGGGCTTCCCCTCATTGTGGGGTTCTGTATCGGATTCTTCTCAATGCTGGGAGATTCACTGAGCAGTTTTTTTAAAAGAAGGTTTGAACTCGCGAGCGGCACTGCGATACCGCTTCTTGATCAAGTATTTGAGGGCCTTTTTCCCCTGTTGTTTGTTAAGTATTATTTTTCACTGGATTGGGCACTTATTTTTATTTTGCTTATCCTTTTTATACCGATTACACATTTTGGGGCGCTTTTTTTCAAGAAAGAAATCCTCCCTGTACCTCATGAAAAGGATCTGCGCCTTGTAAAATCCAGCACCCGTTTCAAGGCATGGCGTGCATGTCATATTGCTCTTCCACCTTTGCAGCGCTATCTTAATTTTGAAAATATTATCTATTATAAATGGATAACAGCCGGTTTTTTGAAACTTATCAACAAATATGATATAGGTGTCAGCAATGCATTGGACGTGCAGTTTCGCCAAATAGATTTGCGCTTTCCAGATCTGCCTGTCTCGTTTGATTCCTACCGCATACTTTTTTTGAGCGATCTTCATCTTGATAGCTTGTCAGGAATTGCTGAACGTGTCATTGAGATTGTTTCAGGTATAGAATGTGACTGTTGCATTATAGGAGGGGATATTCGCGCTGAAATGTATGGATCTTCATTTACGGCCACTCGGCGGCTGCGGCAAATAGTCAAAAATATCAAGGCCAAAGACGGGGTCTTTGGAGTGCTTGGAAATCACGACTGCATTGAGATTATTCCTGATCTTGAGGATGCCGGCATATGTATGCTTGTTAATGATGCCTATCCCTTGAAGCGTAACAACGAGACTATCTGGCTGGTGGGTGTGGATGATCCGCACTATTATAGAACCCACGATCTGAAATCAGCTTTCAATGAGGTGCCCAAAGACGCATTCAACATCTTTATCGCCCATTCGCCTGAGGCTTACATGGGTGCTGCTCAACACATGGCCCGCCTTTATCTTTGCGGGCATACTCATGGAGGGCAGATTCGCTTCCCCTTTTATGACGGCCCTATTATTACGCACAGCCGCGCTCCCAGAAAAATGGCCAGCGGCCTGTGGAAATATAAGGAGATGTGCGGTTACACCAGCTCCGGCGTTGGAACGTCCGGAGTGCCTATCCGTTTTAACTGCCCGGGGGAAGTTGTTCTTTTTACCGTTTTATCTTCATAGGCTCGTTCGCATTTCTATCCGAAGCGACTGTCCGACTTCCGTTCCGATACATCCTTCCGAACGTGCTCCAGCCAGCCGATACGAACGTGGGCCTGTCCATCGAACTCCGGCACATAGGGTTTAATATCCAGCAGTGGTGTCCCATCAACTATATCCACGTTTTCGATATATACTGTGCTTTCTTCAATCCTCAGAAGTCTCACCATCGACAGGCCGATCGGATTCGGACGTTTGGGTGCTCGCGTGGCGAAAAGACCGCGGGGTTCAGAGTCCATGAAGGGAACCACGTGGAGAGCAAATCCCCGGCTTTGGTGGAAATGGTATAAAAGGATGATGTGGGAAAAACCGTCCAAATCTTTCAGGCCGTCCCGGAATTCTTTGAACACCTCCACTTCCCCCGTCACTCCGGAAGCACCAGCAGGTTGAATGGGCATCTTCTCTATCTGCGAGAAGGGTGTGTGGATGATACCGATTGGTTTGTATTCCATTTTTATCTTCTTCCGCGAACGCATACATGGAGTGCTTTTCTAAAGTTTTGCTCCGCAGTCTTTGCAGTACTTCGCATCTATGTCATGGTCTTCTGCGCTGCAAGCCCGGCACGTCTGAGTGGAAACCTTTCTTCCTGTGGCTCGAGCAATTTCAGTTGTTACAATCCCCGTAGGTACGGCAATTATTGCATAACCGATAATCATGATGACAGCAGCCAGAGCCTGACCGAAACCTGTTTTAGGCGATATATCTCCATAGCCGACTGTAGTGAGCGTTACGATAGCCCAGTAAATACTTCGAGGGATGCTTGTAAAACCACTTTGTTCGCCTTCTATGACATACATCATGGAACCGAAAATTATCACCAGCGTAAAAACAGTAAATAAAAATACAACAATTTTCCGCCGGCTTGCACGCAGAGCCTGGTTAAGCAACCTGATTTCAACAAGATACTGAACCAGTTTGAAAACCCGAAATATTCGAAGAACTCGAAGAATTCTGATAACAATAAGGAACTGGCTTCCAGGCAGAAAAAAACTTAAATAGGTCGGGATTATTGCCAGAAGATCTACTATTCCAAAAAAGCTGGTTGCATACTTAAAAGGACGACTGACGCAGGATAACCTGAGAAAATACTCAATTGTGAAAAGAAAAGTAAAAAACCATTCGCTTAAAACTAAAAAGCCGCCGCATGAATTTCGAATCGTACTCACACTGTCCAACATTACAACTAATACGCTAAGCACGATACTTACAATTAAAATTATATCAAATAATTTACCTGCAGGTGTATCAGCCTCAAAAATAATTTCATGAAGAGTTTCACGATATTTTTCTAAAGAGCTGTCTTTTTTCATATTTGCATAACACAAACTATTTGTCTCAGAGATTTATTTAAGCCCGCTTTTTATTAAGGCTTCTGCCAGCGGGTTGTTAAACGGCGCATTTCCGCTGCTTAAGTTCTTTTCTGCCTGGGATTTCATTGAGAGAGAAATCCTGTTTCTATCAAGGTCAACTTCAAGCACTCTTACCGCGACCTTTTGCTGAACTTTTACAATATCAGTGGGATTTTTTACAAACCTGTCTGCCATTTGGCTGACATGAACAAGGCCGTCCTGATGCACGCCGATATCAACAAAAGCGCCGAACGCAGTGATATTTATCACAATCCCCGGGAGTTTCATTCCAGGTCTCAGGTCTTCGATTTTTTCAATACCATCGGCAAATGCGAATGCTTCGAATTTTTCCCTTGGGTCGCGTCCCGGTTTTGCCAGTTCATCAATGATATCATTTAGTGTGGGAAGTCCGACTAAATCAGTAACATATTTGGTAATATTAATCTGATGCCTGATATCAGGTTTTTTTAAAATATCAATGACCGTTGTTTCAAGGTCTTTGGCCATGGCGTCAACAATATAGTAACTTTCAGGATGTACTGCGCTGGCATCCAGAGGGTTTTCACCGTCAATGATTCTTAAAAAACCCGCAGACTGTTCAAAAGCTTTGGGACCAAGACGCGGTACTTTTGTCAGTTGCCGCCTGGACTTGAATGGGCCGTTCTCCTCACGATACGCGATAATGTTTTTTGCGATACCTGCGTTCAGGCCTGAAACATAGGCAAGGAGCTGGGTGCTGGCCCTGTTCAGATCAACACCAACACCGTTAACACAACTCATAACAACATCATCAAGGGACTGTTTCAGGGCTTTCTGATTGACATCATGCTGGTACTGGCCGACGCCTATTGATTTGGGATCGATCTTTACAAGCTCTGCAAGAGGGTCCATCAGACGTCTTCCGATTGATACAGATCCGCGCACCGTTAGATCATGATCCGGAAATTCTTCCCTTGCCGCTTCAGAAGCGGAATATATTGATGCCCCGCTTTCATTGACCATTATAACCTGCACAGGCTTTGAAAAAGGGACAGCCTTGACAAAGGCTTCTGTTTCTCTGCCGGCCGTGCCGTTTCCTACAGCTATGACTTCAATCTCAAACTTTTCGCACAGGGATTTTATCTTTTCGGTTTCTGCAAGAGTCTTTTTTTCAGACATATGGGGATAAACAGTATCAAAATGAAGCAGTTTCCCCTGCGGGTCAAGACAAACAAGCTTGCACCCTGTTCTGAATCCCGGGTCTATTCCCATTACGCGTTTTGCTCCCAGCGGCGGAGCAAGCAGGAGCTGGCGGAGATTATCTGCGAACACTTTTATTGCTTCAGTATCAGCCCTTTCTTTTGCGTGGAGCCTGGTTTCAGTTTCCATTGAACGGGAAAGAAGACGCTTGTAGCAGTCCTTTATGGCCAGCTTCACCTGTGCGGAATCATCACCTTCTCCATTAACAAACAGGTTTTCAAGTATAGCTGTTGCCTCATCTTCGTCAGGCAGTATGTCAAGGTTAAGAAAGTCTTCGCTTTCACCCCGTCTCATAGCCAGCATCCTGTGAGAAGGAACGCCGGCAACTGTTTCCTCCCAGTCAAAATAATCCCTGAATTTAGCCCCTTTTTCCTCCATGCCTGAAGCAACCAGGCTTTTAATCACAGCTTTTGTGAAAAAGAGGTTCCTCAGTCGGGCTCTGGCCTTATCATTCTCATTTATGATTTCCGCAATTATGTCTCTGGCTCCGGCCAGGGCGTCTTCAACAGACTCAACACCTTTTTCAGGGTCAATGAAAGATTCCGCTTCTTTGACCGGATTTACTCCTTTTTGTTCAAAAATTATCAGCGCCAGCGGTTCAAGCCCTTTTTCCTTTGCTATAATTGCCCTTGTCCGTCGTTTTGGCTTATAAGGAAGATACAGGTCTTCAAGCACAGTCATGGATTCCGCAGCAAGAACCTTTTCTTGCAGTTCGTCCGTCAGGTGACCGTGTTTTTCAAGAGATTTGAGGATCGCTTCCTTTCGTTCTTTTAGTTCCATAAGCTGGTTCAGCCTGTCCCTGACAGCCATAACAGCGACTTCGTCAAGACTTCCTGTGGCTTCTTTTCTATAGCGCGAGATAAACGGAATTGTTGCGCCTTCCGATAGAAGAGAAGCTACTGCCTGAACCTGATTATTATTTATATTTTGTTCTTCAGCAATTCTGAATATAAATGTATCGTTGTTCATAGTCCCCCGGTATTAATTTTCTATGACTACTCACGTAGTCAGGCTGAAGGCGCTTTTTCCTAACAGTCTTCAGCCTTTAGCCTATCCACCTGAGTAGTTACTTTTTTTTTATGTGCCTGGCCTCGTTCTTTCGCAGGCAACAAAATATCTACAGGTTCGATATTTGTCAAGCTTAGGAACGGGGACGAAATAACTTTTCCAACTATGCATCACAGCTTCAGGCCACCTTTGCCCGATCTCAAACCACAAAAATATCAAAATAGCCTGCTATTCCATCAACTTTTGTGATTTGAGATCGAACAAATTTGACCCAAATCTATGCGCCTACTTGGGGAAGTTATTTCGTCCCCGTTCCTTACTACTTTTTTACAAGATTGATTCAGATCGCAAAGGAAGGGTCTGCCCAGATTTCCAGATCTGTTACGGGAAGGGAAAAATCTTTGCAGAGCTTTTAGGTGGAAAAAATGGGCACTACTACCAATACCTTGCTGAATACCGCATCAGAATAGACAGGAATAAAATCGAAATTGTTTTGTAAAAAGCCCTTGACACATTAAGCATTATCAATTATTGAACTACAATAATTGATAATAAATGAAATGAGGCGCTATGGCTAATCCATTCACATTGCGGGTTATTCCTCCCCGTTTTCCTTTTTGCAATCGGACCACCGAGCTTAAAAAGCTATATTCCCATGCAGACAATAAAGCTAATGTTGTTTTATTTTCGCCCCGACGCTACGGCAAAACTTCACTTATAAGAAGACTCCAGGCTGACCTGTCCGACAAGGGTTTTTTTACGTTTTATATCGATTTTTTTATGGCGACTTCTGAAAATGAAATTGCCCGGCGTATTTCCCAAAGTATATATTCTGTCTTGCATAAGCGCGAATCCCTTTTGAACAGAGGCGTTCGTTTTCTAAAAACATTTAAGACCTTTCGCCCGGTTTTTAAACCTTCCCCTGAAAGCGGTTTTTTCTTTTCTGTTGAGCCTGTTTCATCAGTTATGCCCGGTATCGACCTTATTGATAATGTAATGGAAGAACTGGGAATATTTATTCGCAAAGAATCGATAAATGCCCATATTGTTTTTGATGAATTCCAGGAAATCAGCGAACTGAAAAAATCATCCATAGAAGGGGTGCTGAGAAGACACATCCAGGAGCAACAGGCATCCTATTTTTTTGTGGGCAGCCGCCGGAGAATTCTTCTCGATATGTTCAACAAGAAAAACCGGCCATTTTATCAAAGCGCAATAATGTATCCCTTAAAACCTCTGCCTGATAAGGAACTTGTTTCATTTCTGGTTGAAAGATTTAAGGATGGCGAGAAAAATTGTTCCATTCGTGTCGCTGAAAAAATTTCGGAAAAGGTTTTGCAGTATCCTTACTATGCGCAGGCCCTGGCATATAACATATTCGAAATTTCCGGAGATACCGTCTCGGAAGATGATATTCAGTCCGGTTTTAACAACATGCTGGCCTCGGAGAGATACGGCTACGAGGCTATTGTTCAAGGCCTGACCGGGTCCCAGATTGCTCTATTGAAAGCGCTTGCCGTTAATCCTGTTTCAAAAATTCTTTCTACTGAATATATGAATCGCTACAGGCTATCTGCCGGAGGAATTCAATACGCCCGCGACAAACTGGAAAAACTGGATTTAATAGAGAAGCACAACAATATCTGGAAAATAGTCGATCCGGTTTTCGGCTGCTGGCTGGCCGGGTATTAAAAGCCGTCGAATAAAAACAGCAATGTTGCGTATGCGCTACTATGACCTGTCCAGATTACTGAACATGGAGCTTCCTATTGTTGAAGGACAAAAAAACGGTTTGATGACTTTCTCAGGCCCACAACCGCATGGTGAAAAGGATAGCGTTCTTGGAATGGTTATGATGACACGTATTCAAGACGGTAAGGAAGTTTTTGTCCATGCCTCTGATATCCAGATAGAGCATGTCATCTATAACACCTTGTTCCAGCCGGCACAGGCAAAGGCGAACCGGCTCTTGAATCTGTTGTAGCATATAGCCGCGGCTTCCTGTCCGGTACAGTGGGAGACGGCAATGACGTCTACTGCATAGTCGTCAAATGCATCCATAGACTTTTTTAGCTGCTGACCAGACCCCATCATAAAGCCTAAATGTGTGCCTCCGATCACGGCATGAAATTTCTTGTGTCCCGTTTTGGCAGAAAAATGGTTCATGATGTTGACCACCCCGGAATGGGCACATCCAAGCAGGATAACGGGTCCCTGATCTGTTTCGATCAAGAGGCTGATATCGTCCAATAGTGGGTCGTCAGCGATCTTTCCCTTATGCTTTACCTTGAGCCTTTTGTCAGGGTATTCAAAGTCCGTCTTTCTCGGCACTTCCCCTGAAAAGAAGATTCCAGGCGCGATTTCGGAAAACTCTCGTATCAAGTTGAATCGGGCCTGCAGTGCGCCTTCCAGATAGTCTTGAGAATATTTGATGCCGATGAAAATTCTTTGTTTGCCGGCAGGTGTTTCTAATTCAGCATATTTTTTTGAAAAAATGTCCGGATGGGCAATAACCTCGACACCTCGCGGCGGATACAGCACAGATGGGAGGCCCCCTGTATGATCATAATGGCCGTGACTGAGAATAACTCTCTTGAGTTGCGCCAGATTGATTCCTAGTACCTGTGCGTTATTGGCGAGGGACATGCCTTGGCCTGTATCAAAAAGGATTTTTTGTCCATTTTTTTCAATCAGGGCAGAGAAGCCGTGTTCTCCAGTCAACCCCATTGGTCCCCCAGCAGTATTCTCACACAATACGGTGATTTTTGTCTGTCCCATGTATTTCTCCTTTGGTTTTACATGCCTGGCCTCGTTCTTTCGTAGACGACAAAATATCTACAGACTCGATATTTGTCAAGCCTGCTGTTTTTTTTAAAAGATTGATTTAGTTGATTTTTGGCTGAGGACATATTATTTGAATTGCATGCATAGAAAATCATGAATAGATGCGAATTACTGCAAAGACTGCGGAGCAAAACTTTAAGTCCTTTGAAAAGCGCTCCTCTTGGCCTCCCGCTACTGACGCAATGTCAGATTTTTAATCTCAATCGGGTTTAATTCCCAGCGGCTTGCCGCGAGAGTACCGAACAAAAGAAGTTGATACGCCGCAGATTGCTGCGCGGTAATAGATTAGTTCTTAGAGTTGGCAGGGTATAAAGATGATTATTCAAAGCATAGCAGGATTGTTGGTTTTTGTAGTTTTAGCCTGGGTTATGAGCGAGAACCGCAAGAAAGTTTCTATTAAAACAGTAGTCGTAGGTTTGGCACTACAGCTTGCAGTTGGAATGGCGCTTTTAAAACTGCCCTTTTTCAGGGATTTTTTTCTTCTTTTAAATCATATTGTTTTGTCCTTGGAAGAATCCACAACCGCCGGCACATCTTTTGTTTTTGGCTACCTTGGGGGAGGGGCTCTTCCTTTTGATGAAAAATTTCCGGGTTCGAGCTTTATTCTGGCATTCAGGGCGCTTCCTCTTATTCTGGTAATCAGCGCGTTGTCTTCGCTTTTGTTTTATTGGAGGATTTTGCCGCTTATTGTAAAAGGCTTTTCTAAATTTTTGCAAAAGACAATGGCTCTAGGTGGGGCAGAGGGGTTGGGAGTTTCTGCAAACATATTTGTGGGAATGATTGAGTCTCCTCTTTTTATCCGTCCTTATCTGAAAAATATGACAAGAAGCGAGCTTTTTACTTTAATGACATGCGGCATGGCTACAATAGCAGGTACTGTTATGGTACTTTACGCCAGCATCCTTGGCAGTGTTATTCCCGATGTCATGGGGCATATTCTGACTGCATCAATAATAAGCGTGCCGGCTGCAGTTACTGTATCTAAAATCATGATACCGGAAACAGGCAAACCGACTTCAGGTGAATTGACCACTTCAAAAGAGTCAGTAAGCCCTATGGATGCAATTACCAAAGGGACTATTCAGGGTATACAGCTTCTCATCAATATCATTGCAATGCTTATAGTTCTTGTGGCTCTGGTACATCTTGTTAATTTGCTGCTTGGTTTTTTGCCGCAAATTTCCGGTAGGAAAGTTACCCTTCAACTGATTTTGGGCTGTGTGATGTCTCCGGTAGTCTGGCTTATGGGTATTCCATGGGATGAGGCGCTTACCGCAGGATCGCTTATGGGCACCAAAACCATTCTAAACGAATTTATTGCTTATATTGACATGAGCTGTCTGGCAGAAGGCGCATTAAGCCCTAAAAGCTTGATGATTATGACCTATGCAATGTGCGGTTTTGCAAATCCCGGAAGTCTTGGAATTATGATAGGAGGGATGGGCACTATGGTTCCACAGAGACGGAATGAAATAGTTTCACTGGGGTTTCGTTCAATAATTGCAGGCACTCTTGCCACCTGTATGACGGGCGCAGTTGTCGGGATTCTTAAAGTATAGACTTTCAGATAAATAATTTCACTGCGTTATCAGTCGTTGACGTATAACTAATACGCCTTCCTCCTTCTGGCCTTGTGAAATTAATTATCTGAAAGTCTATATAACCTTAGGTATAAAGTATTTTATTCAATCCTTCTTATCGGTTCTGTCAGCCTTTCTATAATTGATCTATGTTCAGGATATTGTGAAACAAGCTCTTCCCTGTTCCCTGTTTCAAAATCGCGGAAGTCAAAACCAGGCGCAACAGTACATCCCACCAGTGAATAGCCGTCATAATTATTAACAGTAGCTCCGAACCAGCATCCAGCTTTGATTGTTGCCTGAAAGACCTGATGGTTTTCGATTCCTGGTCCAAGAATTATCTTATCAAATTGTTTTTGCTGATTAATAACATGAATTGTTAATGGATTGCCTGTGTAGAAATGCCACAGCTCGTCAGATTTCAGACGATGAAGCAGTGATACCTGGTCCCACTTAAGCAGGTAATAAATTGCCGTGGAAATTAAACGAGGGCTTGTAAATCGGTTAGGCAGAGCATTTTGTTCCAGCAATTCGTCCGAACTGTATGTTCGCCTGTAGAAGCCGCCTTCTTGATGTTTAATCAGGCTGAGCTTACTTATCCAGTAATCAGCATTTTTCATCAGAATTACCTTTCAGTTATTTTTGACCGAGCCCATATCGCCAGTTTTTCACGAAAAATTTTTGAATTATGTCTTATGTCAACCGGGAATGCCTTGTGAAAAAGTATTGTCTCGATGTTCTTTGTCAGGACACTGCTTTTTGCAAGTTCAAGGAGCTCTTTTTTAATAAGTTTTTTTCTTTTTTCTTTTTTGTCATGTTCCAGTTCAATACATATTACCGGTTTCTGGTCTGGCGGAGAACCGACTCCGACAAGGGCGCTTCGAAATACCATAGGATGGTTGTTGAATATAGCCTCACAGGGTATTGTGAACATAAAACCGTTTTTTGTAATCACCCGCTGATTTTTTCGGCCGCAGAACCATATTCTTCCATTTTTGTCCATCCGGCCGAGATCTCCCATCCTGTGCCATATCTTATCCCCTTCTTTTATTTTGGAAAGAGCATCTGCCTTTGGTTTACGAAAATACTGTCTTGTGACCAGATCTCCCGACACTGTTATTTCACCTGTATCACCATCAGGAAGAATGAGTGCATCCGACCACTTTTCGATTTGATTATCATTTATCTCAATTATGCGCACTTCCAAGTCGCCGACAGGACGGCCTACGCATATACCAAAGCCCTTCTTGCTCAGATCTGCTGTTTCGGACAGTATTTCTTTGCTTCCTGTTGATATCACGGGCATTGCTTCGGTGGCGCCATAAGGAGTGTGAATTTCGGCGTTGTCACATAAAATTGAAGCAAATCTTTCGATATTTGATGGAGAAACCGGAGCGCCTGCGGAAATAACTCTTTTTAGCGAAGGCAGGGTCAAGCCTTTGTATTTGCAGTATCGTCCCACTCGATTAAGAAGGGCAGGGGAGGCAAACATATTAGTGACTCCCTGATTCATAATAGGCTCTATGATTTTTTCAGGGTTAACAAATCCAGGTTTTGTGGGATCCATATCCGGTATAATTGCCGTCATTCCCAAGGCTGGGTCGAAAAGGGCAAAGAGAGGGAATGTGGGAAGATCTATTTCATCAGAAGTTATATTAAAATGGGATTTTATGTGTCTTATCTGAGCATCAAATATGCCGTGAGTATATACTACACCTTTAGCGGGGCCTGTGCTGCCTGTGGTAAACAGTATAGCTGCCGTATCGTTTTGCCTGGTTTCGGCAATGTTATATGGTTTATTGGATTTATGACGAATATCATTAAGAGTTAATCCTTCCCGGAACCAGCGCCTGCCGACAGTTATGCATGTTTTTACTGTTTTGAAATATTTTGGTCGCAGTTTTTTGAGAGCATGGGCTATTGGTATGCCTATAAAAGCATTGGGACGGCTTTCTTCAAGACACCTCAGCATCCGGCTTATTCCCATGCCTGGATCCACAACAACAGGTACAGCTCCAACCTTGAAGATTGCAAATGTAAGGGTAAAAAATTCTATGCCGGGCTTAACCATTAAAACAGTTCTTGTTCCCTGTTTAATCCCTGCCTTTTCGAGCCCATAAGCATAACAGTCGGATTCCAGATCAAGCTGTTGAAAGGTTAGATGAGAGTAGGCAACCCTTCCGTATTTATCATGAGCCGCAGGATAAACAACAGCTCTTTTGTGAGGATGGATTTTTGCCATCCTTCTGAGATGGTTTGAAACATTGCAACTACTCAGGTTGTTAGATTCAGGGTTCATAATTCAGGGTTCAGGGTAGTTTACAGTTTTTTCAATGAATATGCAATGACTGAAGCATTTGTAAGTGTTCACGGAATATTGAAATTAGAAATTTGGCCTTCATGCTTTTGTACTGTTCTTCCCAATTTCAAGTTTCAAGCTTTGTTATATCGGATAATTCTCTAAAAATTTTTTAATTAATACTATTATTTTATCCGGTTCATCTTCCAGGACATAATGGCCTGCTTCTGCAAAGGTATGAACCTCTGCATCCGGAAAACGGCGCTGCCATTCTGAAAGGTATGAGAGGTCAAAAACAAAGTCATGCCTGCCCCAGCATATCAGCATTGGAATATCTGAAAGTTTATGCAGATTTTTATCAACATGCTTGACAAGGCTGTAGCCTGGGTCATTTTCGCTTAAAGGAATATCCTGAACAAACTTTAGCGTAGCGATCCTGTTTTTCCAGCAGTTGTACGGGGCAATCAGGCCGGATTTTACATCTTTTGAGAGCCCCTTTCTTGTTGCCATGAAAAGAGCGCTATATGCAAATACATTAAAACCGAGCACTGCAAGGCGTGCAAATGGGCAAACATTCCTTATGAGCCTCAGCCTGACAGGCAGCTTTTTGTTCTTCGGAGGAAAAAAAGCCGCGGTGTTCATTATGATTATTTGCTTAATTCTTTCCGGGTATTTAATTGCATAAGCCATTCCGATCATCCCGCCCCAGTCGTGAACAACAAGAGTCAGCTTTTCCTTCAGGTTAAGGTAATCTAAGAGAGTTTCCAGATCATTTATACGGGTTTTCAGCCTGTAGTCATATGTTTTTGTGTCTGGCTTGTCAGACAGTCCGCAACCGATATGATCTACTGCAATGGTGCGGAATTGAGGTGAAAGCTCTGTAACAAGGTTGCGATAATAGAAAGACCAGGTAGGATTTCCATGAATCATTATAATCGGATCGCCGGATCCCTCATCAACAAAGTGGTATTTAAGCCCGTTTAAATTCATATAATGGGACTTGAACGGGTATAGATGCCTGAAAGACGATATATCGACAGGTTTATTTTTCTTCATATTTTGTAACTACTCAGGTTCACGGTAGTTTTTCAAGCGCTTTTTTATATTTTTTTCCATTATTTTAATATGATATTAAACAGACATAAAGGCAGGCAGGCTTAATACGAAGGGAAGATGAAAAAAAGGGTAGTGCACGGAAGAAGCGCTGGTGAAGCTAAAATGCATTTTTGGACGAAAAGTAGTTTTGTCAGGACAGAATAATGAAAAAAGAGATTGAAAAAAACGGTTAAAAAAAGAGTTGAAGAGCCTGTACACGGTAATTTTCGAATCGCAGCCGGAACAATTAGAAATCTATTTTGGAGAGCTGGTTGATAGCTACTCATGGAGCACAGTCAAAATAGATCGAAATGGCCTGCAATTCTATTGGCGGTATGTGCTCGAACTTGATTGGCAATGGGTTAATATTATAAAGTCTCCAAAGATCCATACAATACCTGATATTCTTACTCCTGTTGAAATAGAGCAACTCATGGTTTGCACCTCATCTTACAACATGTGCCCCCAAGAGCTTAAACATATATCGTCAAACTTCTTTTGTCGAAGTTTCTCCCGAACGAGATTTTGATTTAAGACGATGACTTTAGATGGCTTTTTTATAGTAATATGGATTTTGTAAAACAATCCAGATGAGCCTCTTGCAGAAACACATAAAACCACATTGCGTACACTATATATTGCATAGAGGCGTGAGCTGTGGCACATTATGTAACCCTGCACTGTCGATCGGAGTTGTTTCTGCAAGAGGCTCCAGATTACTATACATAAGTACGATCTTCTTGTCTATACTTTTTATTTATTATTATATAAGATAGTTAGCGTGTTTTCAAATTTCTGATTCCCTTACCCTAAGTTTTCAGCCTTCAGCCTATCCACCTGACTCATGCTACCCCATAGACTTCCAATTTTCTGCGGAGGGTGTTCAAGCCAATGGATAGAAGTTTTGCTGTTTGAGCCTTTATTTTGCCTGTCTGCTCATATGCCTTGAGAATATGGGCTTTTTCCATTTCCTTAAGGGTGGCAACAGGGCTGCCTTCTTTCTGAGAATAGCCACTTGCAACAGGTTTTCGCTTTCGCAGGTGGGTGGGAAGAGAACCGGCGGAGATTTGCCTGCCCTGGGCCAGGTTTACGGCTAACTGGATAATAGACCTAAGTTCCCTGATGTTTCCAGGATAGTCATAATTCATAAGTAATATGCCAGCCTCTTCACTAATACCATCTTTTCCGTAAACATCAGAAAATTCTTTTAGGAACTTGTCTGCCAGCAATGGAATGTCTTCTTTCCTTTCCCTGAGGGGCGGAAGGTGCAGGCATACGCCTTTGAGTCGGTAGTAAAGATCATTGCGAAACATCCCATTGTCTTTAAATCGGTCCAAGTTTGTATTGGTGGCTGAGATAAAGCGGACGTCCGTTTTTTGCGGCTTGCTGGTTCCTAACTTGAGGTATTCTCCTTCCTGCAAGACCCGAAGCAGTTTTCCCTGGAGGTCGAGTGGCAGATCGCCTATTTCATCCAGAAACAGCGTGCCTTTGTTAGTTTGTTCCAAGTGGCCTATCCGAGTTTTTTCAGCCCCTGTAAAGGCGCCTTTTGTGCAGCCAAAAAACTCTGCATCAAACAAGCTGCCTGTGACGGATGCCATATTAATAGGTGTAAAGGAAAATTTTGTCCTGGAGCTGGCGCAATGGACAGCTCTGGCCAAAAGTTCTTTGCCGGTTCCACTTTCCCCTGTAATCATGACCGGTATGTCGCTTGCCGCATGAAGCTCTGCTTCCTTCAATATCTTGAGTACTTTCGGTGACCTCGTGATAATAGACCTGAAAGCCTCTATGTGTGTCAATGCCGTGGATGTCATCTTTTTCCCAGGGTGCAGGATATCAAGCACCCGTTTTCTTTCCAGAGCACACTTTATCGCCAAACCAAGAGTATCCGCGGAGATGGGCTTGACCAGGTAATCACGGGCGCCATTTTTCAGGCACTCAACCGCGGCACTCACCTCATTTACCGCTGTCACCATAAGGCACTCTGTGTTTGGGCTGGTATTCTTTATCACGTTCAGTAGTTCTATTCCATTTGTTTCCGGCATATTTAAATCGATCAGGGCAACATCAAAAGACCTCCCCTCTTTAAAAAGAGCAGCCGCTTTGTTGGGGTCTTGCTCTGATCGGACATTTTTGAAACCACAAAGGTTCAATCCTCTTCTGATGCTATCCAGAAAAAGAGGTTCATCGTCAATGAGGAGTATGCTATTATCCATTGGAATACCTCCTTAGTTCAAATAACTGAGGCGACAAGCTCCGGCGTAAGTTGGCGCGGCGCCATGGTGCAATCCTTTCTCAAGCTGGAATTCCCTTTGTGTAAAATCATCCTGAAGGTGCTTCCTTTGCCCGGGACACTCTCTACATCAATGCGAGCATCCAATGCTTCAGCCAGGCTGTTACTGACAAACAGGCCCAGACCGGTTCCCTTACCAGATGCTTTGGTGGTAAAGAAAGGGTCGAATATCTTTTTACGTGTCGCAATATCCATACCACACCCATTATCGCTTACCTCGATAATCAAATGATCCCGCCATATACCCTTTCCCGGTTTCACACTGAGTTTTACCCAGGAATTCTCTTTATCAGCAGCCTGAGCGGCATTAATCAGAAAGTTGACCAGGATTTTCTCCAGAGCCCCAGGATCTGTATAAAGTGGGGGAAGATCGTCGGCAATATTGACATCAAAGGACTTTACTCTTTTACTTATTTGACTCCGGCAGACAGCAATCCCTTTTTTGACAACATGGTTCAGGTCAACCCAACCCTGTTTTCCCTTATAACCATTTCTGACTAATTCACTCATGTCAGACATTATGTCGTTGATCTGGCTGGAAGCAGTCTCAAGGTTATTCACAAGGTTAAAAATGTCTTTACGGAACTCAGGGTAAGTCATGCCGAATAAATCAAAATTTTGATGATTTACTGCATAATCGTCAAGAATAGGAATCAGCCTTTCCAGGTATTCTCTCAGGATAGGTGTATTAAAGGTTACGCAGTTGTTCAGGTTCTTGATTTCATGGACAACAGTAGATATCAGGAGATCAAGAGGAGGCAATTTTTTTCTCCGAACAGCTTTTTTATTCATTGTTTTCATTTTGGTATGGATCTGAGTTTGACCAAACAATTTGTTTGATTTATCCTGCACCTACTTTTTTAAAATAAAGAATTTTAAAGCAAATAATGTGCCCAGGTTTTGTTACAAAAAACCATATGGATGGTTCAAACGATTAAATGCCGTACATTGAAGCTGTTTTGAATAATTAATAAAATAGTCTTAACCCTACAACGACAACTGTCATTCCGACCGAAGGGAGAAACCTTTAACTACTTGTTTTATAATAAGATTTCTCGTCGCATCGCTCCTCAAAATGACATCTAAAATGGTAAGTGACCTTGTAGGGTTAATATGATTAATATTGTGAAATATAATACATAAAATTGTAAAATTATTTACACATTTTATAACACATCAGACGAAATCTGATATGAATCTCGAACAATTCTCAATCATTTTTCTCAATTGAATTCTATAACTTATTTAATTTAAATGCTTTTTCAAATCTGAAATTGTGCGTATAGCGTGAAACTCTATCATGCTAAATGCACAGTATTTTGATGATAATCAGATTTATAATTTTCTCGTTCTCCCGTACACCAATCAACCTAACTCCTTTAAAATATAGATTAAATATTGCTCTATGACAACGCCAGTTTTGAGGCCAAAGCCAATTCTTTCATAACGTTTCCTGTATTTCGTTTACAATTCGGATACGTATTTTGACGAAAATTCCATATCTATTTTAAATCATTATATTTTTCATTGTATAGGAAATTATAAAATTAAGCTTTCAATATATTGAAAATACGATATATAAAATGGCTGTATGGCAGCCAGGTCAATAAAAACAATATTTCGTGATTTTTGGTATATAATATTTGCTGAGTTATCAAGTAGATATTCAAAACTACATTGGGATTCGATTGTTGAAAATGTTGAAAAGATGATCGGGTGTGGTGATCCTTCCAACGGGTATGCTGAATATGTTTGTCCCAAATGTGGTAATAAGAAACAAGTTCCGTTTACATGTAAGAGCAGATTCTGTACTTCTTGCGGCAAGATTTATATTGATAAATGGATAGAAAAGACAGTGCGTAACATATTTGATGTACCGCACAGGCATTTGATATTTACCATTCCACAAGAGCTTCGCAAGATAATTTTTAATGATCGTACATTGATAAAAGTAATGATGGACTGTGCTTCTCGAGCTGCTTTGGAAGTGCTTCAAAGCAGAGGAACGGATGCAGTTCCGGACATGCTGGTTATCGTTCATACTTTTGGTCGAGATATTAAATTTAATGCTCATGTGCATATGCTGATTACAGAAGGTGGATTAGCCAGCAATAATCAATGGGTTGACATTCCTTTTTTCCTTATGGGTTACTGAGAAAGAAGTGGCAATATTATCTGTTGACTGCAATAAAAGCAAATTTACCGAAAACAAGAGAGAACACTCAATTGATTGATGATCTGTTTAAGAGAAATGATAAAGGTTTTTATGTGAATGCTGAAAAAAAGATGACATCTGCCCGTGGTGCTGCCCGTTATATAGGTCGGTATATGGCCCGTCCGGCTTTATTGGAAAAGATCCATTGATCTGCTCCAAATGTAAAGAAGAGATGTTGTTGTGGCGAATATGGCATCCTAAGTATGGAGAGATATTCGATCTTTCAAGAGATGGCCCCTTTGAAGAGAATATGAAAGATAAAGAAAATCAGACAATTCAAGATCAACGGAACAAGCATATTCAATTAGCTCTGTTTCCGATTTAATCCGCCCAAAGGGCGTTTTGTTCTTTTGTCTACCCCCAGCAGCACTTTTTTTGAAATTTTCTTTGATTTTCATGCACTATTTGGACAGATACCACGAAATTTGAATAGGATACCAATAACTCGCTATCCAATTGATATTTATGCTGTTTTAAAACCTTTTTTTCAGGGAAAATAGCGGTAAATATCTTTGCGGTGTAAAGCACGAATAAAAATAACCAAATCATCTACAATTTTTATACCGATTCGGTAATTCCCAAAGCGAATCCGATAATAACCAGTTTCACCTTTAAGTTTTTTGAGGTTAGTGATTCTGGAAGTGGTTTCGGCCAGTTCAACGTTTTCGATGGCCTCTTTTACACAATCCAGAAAATCAGAGTCATTTTTTCGTCTTCGTAAATCTCTGGCAAAGCTTTTTCTAAAATCCGTTCTCATGCAGAGCTTTCTTTGCCTTTCAGGATTTGAAAAATATCATCCCTACTAGCCGGGCCGGAATTTTCGCCATCCTGAATGGCTCGAACCATGGCAATATCTTCCATTACTTCAACCAGTAAATCATGGACAACTTCCTTTTTTTCTTCAATAGCTTCGATAATCGCCTGCTTGAAGAGATCCTTAATTTTTCTATCATCAATTAATGTTTCCATATTGCTGTCCTTCCTAAAAAATGCATCCAGCCATAAAAAGGGTGGGGGACGCTCATTAATTTATAAGTTTCTGTTTTTTTTAGACAGGATTTACAGGATATTTTATTTTCATTACTTTCCGGATGAATGTGATGAAGAATAATCCGGCTTTGCCGGAAAAGAACAAATTAGACACAAAGTCTGGAGCGCTTTAGGTGGGGACGTTGCTACTTAACTGCATTACTTTAACGCTTCCCACATTCCTTCGTAACTGTCAAGCAGTTTCCTCAGCAATTCTCATTTTGAATCTAAATTTAGCTGATGATAGCTGTATTGGGTCATTTATCAAGCAAATTCAAAATGTATGTCGGCGAAATAGAGAGAGCTAAAGATATACGTGCTTCTGGAAAAGTTATTTTTCAATTTAGAACATCATTAAACATGTTTGTAGTCAGTTTTTAGACAAACCAATCCATTGATGCTCCGAAATTTCGTCATTTTTAGCGCCAATACTGATTTGACTGTTCAACTGAATGAGACACGAATATAATTTAACTTGTATCCGGAACATCCAGTTCGAGTCCGTGTATCATAAAAGTTAACATGGCATCCCAACTATCAAAGTACGAATATCGGGTCAAGGCGCGTATATCATCAAAAAAGGTTTGGCGGGTGGGAAGGTTATCACGAATCAGTTTATATTTATCATCCATTATCTCAAGTACTGTGTGAAATAAGAAAGCCAGCAGGTTTAAGGTTAACAAAAGAGAGGATAAGTGCTTTTTGCCATGACCATAGTTGTGTTCAAGGTGATATCCCTTTGTTTTCAGAGTGTTGTTGTTTTCGTTTTCCACTTTCCAGCGTGTGCGGCCATCCCTTACAATCTCGACGCTTTGGTGCTTTTGTTGCTTTATTTTGGCTACTTCTCAGCTTGGACGCACTTGCGGGACGTCCATAAATAAGTAAATAACTCGTTATCCAATTGATATTTATGCTATTTTAAAACCTCTTTTTTGTCAGATGTGGGAAAAGAACAGGCTCAACCTATCAAAGGAGTATCAAAACCTGCTTGTCGAAAATGGTCATCAAAAGTCAAGGCATACCTTACTCGCCTTTTTTTCATAACTACAAATGAATAGCAATCAACCATTCCCCATGTCTTGTCTTTACAGCGCTTAAACAGCGAAAACGCTTTTGACATTCCCTCGGAAGCAAATGGAATAACCGTGGTGTTGCTGTCTGTCTGAATTTTTTCGATAACAGTCACGACCGTTTTACGGTACAGCGGCTTTGATAGCGAATTAGCCAATTCAACCAAAATGAGATCTGTAGTTAAAAAAGGGCCGGAATATAATTCAGACGCTTCCATAGCGGCGGCGTGGAACTGATCCTTTTTCCTTATAAGGGCGATAAGATAGCCTGTATCAAGAAAAATAATGCGTTTCATTTCTTAGGTGTTCCATATAGATAATGGTCATGCTGCTTCGCTAAATCGACAGGAAGATCATCCTCAATCGCGTATTCTGCCAAATCTGAAAGAAGCGAAGATGGCTTCTGCCGGCTTTTCATCTCTTTTTTTTTCTTTCTTACGAATCCCTCCACTTCAACAAGCATAGAAGGCGGTAACTTAGCGATTTCGTTTTTCAGAGATTCTAATTTATTCATTGTGACCTCCGTATGTGATAGGATGTTATGTTGCGAGTTTAATTAGGACGAGATGGGGGACATCCTACTTAACTGCATTAGGACGTGCATTAGGACGGGACGCTGTGTAGAACATAGAACGTAGAACGGGACGTTGGTGCTTTTGTTGCTTTATTCAGATTTCACGGCCCTTTTTTATCGAACGAATCGTGTTTAGGAGGGGACGTTAGGTGGGGACGCTGGCGACTTGTGACCTTATTCATCAAGAAGCCCCCTGATCTTAATCCTGCAAACTGAATCAGCAGATGAATCCAAAACTATCAATTTCTTTTATCTGTATAGCCTTCTTATGAAGCTCTTTTAATTTTGCCGGATCATTTATCTGATTTATTTTATCAATGATTTCAGATGAAATTTTCCCAAAACGTAATTCAAGAGCCTCTATGATATTTTCTTTTGTATTCTGAATTATTCCCTGCTGCATTCCCTGCTGCATTCCTTGCTGCATTCCCTGCTGCATTCCTTTTTCTCTAATATATTGTGCTAACATAGCTGTCTCCTTGTGCTGAATTATTTCATGATACAGGCTTTCTTGTTCTTCTTCACTTACTTCCGCATACACGTCTATAAAATCAACATATTTATCAAAAAGCATACGGGAAGCAAGTTGAAATAATCCTGAGTATGCCTGCCTTATCACCTCTATTCGTTCATCCTTTTTATAATTCATTTTCGGCAGTAATATTTTTACCACAGGATTGTTTATATTGTAATAATCTCGTGCATTGAAGTCAAACAGTTTGAAAAACATATATTCGAAATGCAGAAACAATCGGTCATTTAATTTTGTTTGCAATTTACGAACAACATCTTTACGCCATTTTGTTCTATCGGTGAATAAAACTATCGGTATTACCAGCGCATGCGGGTGGGCCTCCATCAGGTCTGTTGTATAATGCAGCAATTTATAGATTGAAAATTTTGCTTTGTCTTCCTGAAACTCAACCAGCCACAAAAGCAGTTGCTGATTCTCAAAAAAGAACAGAATCGGCATATCTAATGCGAGGCTCTGTTCAGAGAGTTTACGCTTTTTGGGTTCCTGGCGAACAAATTCAACTTTACGCACATCCCCCCAATTTTGCTGTGCTTGAGGAAAAAACCACTCTAACGTTTCCTTTGGAAAATCTATGAACAGGTTTTTGAAATTGTGGTCGTGTGATTGTTTTGTCATAGATAATTATCTCATTAAAACTTTGGAAACCATGTCCTGCGGGCATGTGGTATTAAAGGCTTTGCCTATGAAGTAACTCAAATGTTACAACCTTATCTTGAGTTGCGCCACCAATTGGTGGCAATTGGTGGGGACGTTGGTGGGGACGTTGGCACTTTGTCACTTAATTCCTAATGGGTCCACTACTCTCCCGCCTCTTTTAAGGCTCTTTCCGTCACCTTTTTACTCAATCGAAACCCTTGCTTGTTTAACTTCTCAATAAAAGGCTTGACGGCCGGTATCAGATGTTTGTTCTTAGCTGCCAAAAGCAAGCCCAATACTCCGACAACCTCAAACCCGGCTCTCCTCGCTGCCTTCCTTGCTTTCTTCTCGTCAATGAGAATAAGGTCCGCCTTTTTCTCCTTTGATAAAATTATAGCCTCGGCTTCTCCCTTCCCCAAATACCCCAGGAATAATTCCACCACCTTGCTGTCGGCAACTTTCTCAACTTTGAGATATTTTGCATTCTTAATTTTTTCAGAACCGTCTTTAGATTCGATGACAACTTCATCATAAACTGATTGAGGAATAACTACCTCACCATAAAGCTCTCTCAGAAGATTGAGCTGCTCAATCCTTGATAGTCCTATTAAAGTGGAAGCATCTGCTACAACGGTTTTTATTTTCATTAAGCTTCCTTTAACTTCTTAGCAATCTTAAACTCAGCGTTTAGTTCGTCATCATCGTAATCAATAACTGGAATTTCTAATTCATCAAGAAAAAGTATAAAGGCCCCTAAGTTCAACTCTGCCAATTCCGCTGCCTTTCCCATGCTTAAAACGCCTCTTTCAAAAAGATGAGCAGATAGAAGACTTTTCGCTTCCGATGAAATACGCTTTTTAGTATACCCGCTACTGGAAAGTGCAAGATACGCATCCTCGGGTATCTCTAAGTTTGCTTTTACCTTACGCATTATTGCCCTCCTAAGAACAAATTCCGCCAATTGAATGGCAGGATGTTGCTATCTATACAAATATCCATTATCATCTCTTCTATGCAGAAATTCTCTTGTTAAATTATCTTTTTTTAATTTTAATTTTGGTCCTTTTCTCAGTAGCTCAATAAAATCTGGGGCAGGCGGGGCAGGCAGGATTTAGATGAAGAATAATCCGCCAAGGGCTATATTTCTTCTGGTGGATGCGTCCCCATTATATAGAGTACTCGTCGCAAGTTGATAAGCCCGTCTCTATTCATGTGCAGGAGGGGACGTTCAGGAGGGGACGTTGCCACTATCCCACTATTCGGCTTTGAATCTCCTTCATCAGCCAGTAAAGTTAGCCGTATTCAGCGCGGGTTCCTGTAACAATGCAAATTTTGCGTTTCATGAGTTAGTTCGTAGATGATAGCTCAAGGGTGAAAGTTCAAAAATGTTCAGACTGTTTTTTAAGCCACTTTCTTAATCAATGTTTTTTCAAGTATTAGATTTTCAGTGGAAATATTGAAAATATCAGCCAAAGAATACCTGTCCGCAGCATCCAGCACCTCTAACCCGATCATCTTTCCAGATTCGTCAAGGTCAATATTTAATCCTTCCTCTATTTCCACTGTTCGATCCACATATTTTTCCTGAAGCCGAATATACAGGGAGTCAATCTCATTATCGTATTCTATTTTCATAGATTATTCTCCTTTTACCATCGCCGTTATGACGGTTAGAATCCCGTCTTCCGGTTTGTATGTTATCTTTACATGCCTGCCTTTTATGATTTTAAAAGCATTTTTTTTCCTTTTATTGTGTCCACTAACATGTCAGGATTACCTATAGCGGATTTCACTTCTTTCTCAGTTATTTTTCTCCATTTCATCTGTCTTTTGGCATGTCTGCTGATTATTATTTTCATTTGCAACTACTCAGTTTAATAGTGGCACAACGCTTGATGAGTCCCCAAGGTCTGACTACTATCCTTGTATAGGAAGAACAAAGGTTATCACAAACAGATGATTTCATCTTCATTAAAATTCCTTGACGCCTTCTTGCCGACAACCTCATCCCACCTCATGGGGCTAATCCCGGTTCCAGGTCGTTTTACGGTCAAATTTTCTTCGGTAAATATTTCACCCCTTTGAATACACCTGGCCGCCACAATGCTTTTGCGTGCAATCGGTTTGTTTTTTAGCTCAGATGGTGATGGTTTTTTTATTCTACCACCCAGAGGTTTCTCAATATTGCGGATGGCATTTACCATCCCTTTGAGCTCTGCCGGTTCGAGAGAGGCCTTGTGATCCGGACCTATCATGTTTTTATCAAGAGTAAAATGCTTTTCAATAATAGATGCTCCCAAAGCTACCGCAGCGATGGGGACTTCAATTCCAAGAGTATGATCTGAATAACCCACTCGTACACCAAACGCTTCAGCTATGGTCAGCATGGCCCTTAAGTTTACATCATCCATCGGTGTTGGATACTCGGTATTGCAATGCAGAACTGTGATTTTTCAAGCTCTGTTCCGGCTTCCATGAGTACATCCAGGGCATCTTCGATTTCCCCAAGATCGGCCATGCCAGTGGAAAGAATAATTTCTCTTTTCAGAGCGCCGATTTTTCGAAGATACGGCAGATTTGTAACCTCGCCGGATGGTATTTTGAAAATATCGAGGCCAAGTTCATTTAGCAGGTCTATGCTATCGAGGTCAAAGGGGGTTGAAAGGAACCGGATGTTGAGAAAGCTCTGGCCTTACAAATTCTTCAAACTCAATCATTGAATCATCCATCTTATTGGAAACTCTTTGCTGAGTAGAGTATGATGAAGCGACAAAAGGAGAAAGGCCACTTAAGTTTAAAAAGGTACTGACGTTGTGAATACTTGCCACTCCATCCTTAGTGAATACAAAATGGGCAGATGTTACTATTCTATGGAGGAACGCAGTACCTATCGGACTTTCAAGAAATTCTATCAAAATTGGTGAAGCATCAATAGATTTTTTCCGTGCCAGCCAGTGTTGCAGCGTTGAACGGCAAACTCCCTGTTCTATGGCAAATTGACGCTGGCTTTGTTTGTGTCTGGCCTGCTCAAAATCGACAATTTTAGAGGCCACATCATCTCGTTCCCATTGAATTCTTTCGCTTGCAACTCGAATAGAATCATTATATTGTTTTGACATAGTTCAATCTGATATTTACAGGAAAAATAGTTGGTTACGGTTATCTAATTTTCCTTTATCAGATCGAGTTACTTTTGTCTTGCACTTTTTGTATTTTTTAATCCTTTTACGACTCAGTGGCCGATGTTAGAACTGACCCCGACAGGATTAACATAATTTTGCAGGATATTTTATTTTCATAACTTCCCTGATGAAAGTGATGAAGAATAATCCGCCAGGGGCGGAAAAGAACAAATTAGACACAAAGTTTGGAGTCGCCTAAAGTTTCTCCCACTCGTCAAGCGAGATTTTTTTCCTTATACCATGTTCAATCTCATTGAGCAGCATTTTAACCTGCGGAACAGAATATTCTTTATTACTCGGTAGAGTGAGCGTATATGTACCATGACGCATGTAAAAATGGCGACCTCCTGGTTCAGGTGGTTCAAAGCCAAGTTTTTTCAGCTTCTTTATGAAATCTCTCCGCTTACATGGCTTCCATTTACCCATGAGCGACTGCCTCTTTAGGAGCAGGCATTCTTTTGTTCAAATTAATCCTGCCTACCACCGGCAATGTATCACCATGCCTGATTTTTACAATCAACCATCCTTCAAGTGAGGATATCAATTCTTTACGGCATTGATACAGTGTTTCTCCAAAAGCTACAACACCGGGGCATTGTGGAATTTTAGCAGAAAAACTACCATCTTCCAGCTTATCGTAAACTGCTTTACTCATCGCTTTATTGATGTATTCGATAAGCATATGACTACCTCCTTAAAGCAATAAACAATTTGCAAATTACTACAAAATGCTGTTGCTCCGATTATGGCATCAGGCAATTTGATTTTTCCAGCTTGCTTGATCTGAATTACTTTATCCACAATAACATCATTTAAGGGGATCACTTTAGCAAAAGCCAGAAATTGTGCTGCCAGATCTTTTTCTTTTGCCCCAAACCGATCAAAACCTAAAAACTCCATTTTAGAAATCACAGAAATATTAAAACCCTTCCTGAGCATTTCCGAAATAGCATTCTTTGCTTTTGGTGGTAATGAACCGTTGAAATAATAGATTAAGATGTTGGTATCAAATAAACAGCTCATATTCTTTCCCATTCATCACGCATTTCCTGAATGGCCTGTTCCACATTCTTAATAGAACTTACACCATAAAACGCTTCGGGAATAAAATCTTCTTTTGTTTTCAGTGTCTTTTCCGTTGCAGGCAAAATTAAAATTTCAACTTTTGGATAATTAAATTTTGAGGAATATCTATCATACTTCTCAATCTATCCAGATCAACTATTTTTCGTATAACTTGCATAGTTATCTCCTGTACCTGTTGGTG